>Ga0256407_10000054_pt1 | contig 274148 bp, 251 predicted proteins | sample RumenRJG_04DNA_FD_193489 | JGI IMG/M metagenome (GOLD analysis project Ga0256407, IMG submission 193489) | Bovine rumen microbial communities from Lethbridge, Alberta, Canada - RJG_04 | ecosystem: Host-associated > Mammals > Digestive system > Stomach > Rumen | place: Canada: Alberta...
AGCGGAGAGCAGCAGCAAAACGTAAGCGCAAGACTCCAAAGTAAATATATTGGAGGCTGTATCTCCTTTACCGGAGCGGGAGAAGCTTCAAAGTTGAACTTCCCATAGTCCGGCTTGGAGTCATTGCGTGGCAGGGAGGCATGGCAAATCCTGCACTCCTTGCTACCCGGATCATTTGCAGCTCCGCATTCCTGGCAAAAAATCTTCATTTCCTATAGGTTTTTCTCAGGATAAAGGCTATCCCACCAGGAAGGATCGTCTTTCAGATACTTCTGGAACCAAGCCATAATGGTGTTGCTCCACTTGATTCTCTTGCCGTATTCCAGAATCCAGTGGTTTTCTCCCTTCACTTCCACGAAAGCGACTTCCCTGCCCAGAATCTTCAGGGCGGTGAACATCTGTATACTCTCGATGTGAGGCACGTTGGTGTCTGCAGAACCGTGAAGCAGAAGCAGCGGAGTGTGAATCTTGTCCGCGTTGAAAAGCGGAGAATGTTTGGTGTACATATCAGGATTGTTCCACGGATAGCTCTCGGCGCTGGCAACGTGGCCGTAGGAATAGCCCCAATAGCCTTCTCCCCAGTAACTTGCAATGTTGCTTATTCCGGCATGGGAAACGGCACAGGCGAAGATGTCTGTCTTGGTCTGCAGGTATTGTGTCATGAATCCGCCGTAGCTTGCTCCGATGCATCCGATCTTGTCGCGGAGAACAAACGGATGGGCATCGCAGAACTTCTTCACGCCCTCAATTATATCGTCAGCCACATAATCGCCCCAGGTCTCCACGTGGCGGGCGGAGAACTTCTGGCCGAAACCTATGGCCCCGCTTGGCTGGATCACATAAACGACATAGCCCAGAGAAGCATAGTACTGCTGAGGGTAACGGCTTTCAAGAGAGCGGGTTGTAGGAGTGCAGCCACCATAGTAGTTGACAATCATAGGATACTTCTTCTCAGGATCGAATCCGGGAGGAAGATAGAACCTTCCCTGAATCTCGTCGCCGAGGCGGTTGGTGAAACTCCAGGCCTTGCACTCGCCCATTATCACGTCTTCATACTTGTCTGCGGAAACATCTTCCAACAGATAGTCCTTGTCTTTCTTTACGTCCTTGATGTAAAGTTTTGATGGAGATGACGCTCCGCCACCCACATAGCACATCGTCTGGCCGTTTTCAGGCAGGTTCCAGGAAGTCACGACCTCAGGCATCTGGCTCAGTTTGCGGCTTTTGCCCGTCTTCGGGTCAAAAGTGTACAGAGTCTTGAATTCGCCTTCTGTAACTCCGGCATAGATCTTTCCGTCATTGCGGTTCCACACCACCCCGTCTATTGAAGGGTCAAAGTTCCTGGTAAGGCATCTTGCACTGCGGCTGGCTATGTCAAATATGTACATCTGGATATCGTACATGTTCGGAGTCTGGCCAGGGGTCATGTTGCCGATGCCGCCGAAGGTCTCCGGAGAACCCAGAACCAGAAGGCTCTTGGCATCTGGCGAGAACATCGCCCTGGAAAGGAAACCGTCGCCTTTGATAATTGTGTCTACAGCCCAGGTCTCAAGGTCAACGATGCAGACATCTGTGCTGTGGGACGGCCTCTTCTGAACCTGAAGGTTCCTTATTCCCACAAGCATATATCTGGAATCATCTGAAATATCCATAGGATAGACAGATTTGCTGCCGAAAGAGAGTCTTCTGAGACTGCCTGTTTCAAGGTCGTAATAGCTCATGTAGGTGCGGTCTCTCCAGCCCGGCTGCCTGTCATCAGGATCCAGAATCTGGTAAACGTTCTCGTCTTCCTTAGGGCCTTCTGATTCCTCGGCGATAATCATGAACTTCATGTTAGGAACGAGGAATATGTTTCCCTTTGGCAGGTTCTCGGCGACCAGTTCGTCAGCTCCGCCCGGCGTGGCTTTCCAGAGCTTGCGGTTACCGTCCACAGTCTCATACCAGGCGTACTCGTTTCCGCCGTTGAGCCAGAAGATGCCGCCCTTTTCCCTAAGCACTTTCCCGGTGGCGACTTCCTTAAGCTGAGTCTTGCGGATGCTCTTGGCCTTGCGATCTGTATCTGAAGTGTTTACGATTATAAACTGACCATTTTCGGAAATGCTTGCATTCCCCATCTTCTCGCCGTAAAGGACCTCGTCCATCCCGAAGAAATGCTTCGGAGAAAGACTCCAGGCAATCTCGCTGTCTGATTTGAGAGTTACGAAAAGGGAATCCTTGCCCTCTCCGTCGCTGAGCACCTTGATGTCTATGCGGTGCTGCCTCGGATCCAGTTTGAGCCCCTTTAGCGGGCTTTCTTTGCCGTCCAGGTATGCCTTGTAGTTCCCGGCTCCCTTTATCTCCACATCCACCTTTTTGAAATTCAGGTCGTTGATAAAGAAGGAGAATACCCCTACGCTCTTGCCTTCACAGGCCGGGACTGCACCCGCCGGGACTTCTGATGTCTGCCTGCCTTTAAGCGGAGCGGCGTCCATAAGGCTCTTGGCATCGAAAGCCTTTCCTTTGGCATCCTTGGTCTCGAACAGTGGAGAAGATACCTTGTAAGGTCCGGCGTAATTGAACCTGTCCACCACCGTGCTTGTCTTCTGTGAATATGAAACCGGGGCAACCAGCAGCAGTATTGAAGCAAACAAAGCTTTATTAATGGTCATATCGCGATAATGATTACTGTATTTCTATTCCGTGTTCTGAAGCCTCTTTCCTGACTCTTTCCATATAAGATGAGAACCACTCGTCATAAGAAGCCTTGTATTTCGGGTTCTTCTTGAGCATCTTCTGAAGATTAGAGATGTTGTCGAGATAGATGCCGACCTCTTCCGGGTTTTCACTGAATATGGTGCCTTTGTCATATGTCGGGACAAAGATCTCTACCTCCTCCAGCAATTTGTCTATGCCGCTGCCGTCAAGTTCCTGGAAATGCTTGACCTGGCCGGCTATGTATTTGCGGGCTTCTTCTGTCTCCCTGGTTGGGGTGGCACTTTTCCAGATAACGTCATTTATGTACCAGTCATCACCTTTGAATTCAAGAAGCAAAGTGTATCTGAATTCGTAGCAAGGAGGATCCTCGTAGAAAAGGTCAGCCTCCGCCTGGGTGTCGGATTTCATCCTTATCTGTTCAATGGAAAGGCTCCTTTCGTCCGGACTGCACACGTCAAAGACTTTTCCGCTCCACTGGAAGTCCATATACACGTCATTAGCTATGTGTTTCAGACAATCTATCTCCCTGTACAGGCCGAGCAAGGTGTCCGTATAGAAAAGAGGCCTTTCTTTCAGGCCTATATGTTCAGTCTTCATCATTTGCTCCACCCTCTGCTTGACATACTTGGCTACATGTTTATCAGGTCCTTGGGCGGTCTTTCCGTTGTTTTTGCAGGAAATTGCGCAGACGGCAAGACAAAGGGCTGCGCATGCAATGATTTTTGTTGCTTTCATATCGATTCCAATAATTTCTGCAATTTAGCAAAACTATTTGAATTATCTTTGACAAAGAAAATCACCAGACAAATGAAAAAATTATTCATACTTGCAGTTCTCTGCCTGAGCGCCACACTCTTGGCGGGAAATGTCTCTTATTCACAGCACAGGGCAGACAAAGAAACCTTCAATATCCCGATAGATACTTCAGGACAATACATTTTCAGTGTAAACACCTGTCCTGGAGAGGATTGTTCCACACAGATGAACGTGAGCTTCGCCGCAGACAGAAACATCTCCGAATGTTATGTCTATCTGGTTTCCAGCCGCAAGAAGCGCTCGGCCGGTGGCTACAGGCTTCTTCCGTCAGAACTGACGCTCTGCACTGTTTACGACAGCATCTATTCCAAGAAGGCCAACGGGGAGAATTTCTACGAAGATGCCGTCTTCCACAAATTCAGCTGTTCTTTCAAGAACCTCAAGCCCGATACCCGGTACGACTACTGGATCGTAGGTGTCTATAAGGATGATTACCAGATACAGCGCTATGTATCCTCCACAACCAGCACTTTCACCACTGCCGGTAAGAAGGAATGGAGCGCCTGCATTATCTCCGACTACCATAGTTACCCTCCGCTGCCAAAGAGGTTGGTCTCAGCGATGAATATGGTAAAGACCGTGAACTCCTATGCCGAAGGCAAAAACAAACGCGGATTCGACTGGGTGCTTCATCTTGGAGATGTGTGCGCCTGGGGCGGGAGCTGGTCTTTCTGGAAAGAGATGTACAGCCAGGATGCTTTCAGAAGCTATATGTGGGCGGGGCTTAACGGCAACCACGACAACATGTCCAGGAAATACCAGCTGACCAACCAGTACTTCAAGAACGCCACGGCCAACCCTCTCAACGGATATGAAGGAGAAGAAGGAGTATGCTACCACTTCACTTACGGCAACACCCTGTTCGTGATGCTCAACAGCGAAAGCATGAGAGACAGCACCGGTCTTGCCAAAGCTCAGGAGTGGGCCCGCAAAGTCCTCAAAGAGAGTGATGCCAAATTCAAGGTTGTGTGCGAACATTATCAGTGGTTCTTCGGTGAAAACGGCAAGACCAGCCAGTACAGGCGCTGGAAAGACCTGTTTGAAGAATGCGGAGTGGATCTGGCACTCGGGGCCAACAACCACATCTATGTCAGAAGCCAGAATCTCCCGACACTGTATATCCAGACTCCGTCTTCAGACAATGAAAGAGGAATGGAGATGGGAGAACTCACCCACAATCAGGACATAATAGCAAAACGCTGGACGGAAGGCGGCAGGACAATCGGAGCCATGCTCATGGAGGTCGACAAGCATTCCATAACCCTAACCCTGCTGGACAGAGATGGAAAAGTCGTGGATTCTGCTGAGATAAGGAAATGAAAAAGACTCTATTACTTGCTTTCACATTTGCAGTGAGCCTTGCGGCCTGCTCGAAAAATTCTTTGGAGCCAGCGGAGGAAAATGTCACTCCGCCATCCAAAGACCTGTTTGACGAATGCGGAGTTGACCTGGCTCTGGGAGCCAACAACCATATCTACGTGAGAAGCCACAAGCTAAATAATACCGTATATATCCAGACCCCTTCTTCCGACAATGAAAGAGGGCAGGATCCTATCGGCGAACTGGAATACAATCAGGATAAGATTGCCTTCAGATGGAACGAGGGGCCTAAAACAGTCGGCGCCCTGCTGATGGAAGCAGACAACGACAAGATAAAAGTTACGCTTCTTGACAGAAACGGTCAAGCTAAAGATATGGTGACAATAAGCAAGTGACGGTATTTACTGCTTCTTGATGCAATACTTGCTGATAACGCTGTAAGCTTCCTCTACGCCCAACTCCCCTGCCTTACTCATATCCAGGCATCCTTTTTCACTGTCTTTCAGATAAATAAGGACAAGCCCCCTATTGTAATAAGCCTCAGACAGATTAGGATAGAGCTGAATAGCCTTGGTGTATTGGAGTATGGCTTCCGGAAGGTCTGAAGACAAGGTGTACAGGTTTCCCAGATTGTAATAGGAATATGGGAATTCAGGCATAAGGGCCACAGCTTTCTTCATATCGTGGATGGCAGCCGTATAGTCGTAGGTTGAGCGGTTCTCGTTGACCCTGGCCCTTGCTGTTCGGGAATTATCCAGCGAGAGGACCTGGACGTTCTGCTCCATGGACGAAATGAAGTCTATCATCTCTGCCTGCAGTGCCCCCCGGTTTATGTAGAAGAACGGATTCTCCGGCTGAAGGTTCACCGCCTTGTCATAATCTCCGAGAGCCTCGTTGTAGCGGTTCTGGGAGTCATTTGCAAGAGCCCTGGAGAAATAAACCAAAGCGTCTATGGCCTCATCCCTTTCAGCCATCTTGGATATGACCTTGCTAAGGGAATCCCGCTGCCGCTTCTGGTCGCGGTCAAGTTCCTGGGAATCATAAGAGTGCCTTACCGCCTCAAGGTTCGAGGCAACCGGAAGATCCTCTATGAAGTTCTCCATCTTAATGGACTCATATTTGCCGTCCATAGCCATCCTTTCCGGACGTTTTTCGGCCAGGTTGAACTTGAACAGCGGCTTTAGCTGGATATCGACATCCCTGTACTGAAGGAGCTCGTTGTTGGAAAAGTCACGCTTTGCAAAGTCGGACTCCAGGGATATCATCTGGTCGAATCTCTTTGTAGTGTCTGCAAATATCTGGGCTGAAACGCTATCCCTTGTCTTGTAGCGGTATTCCTTGACCTTTTCCTTTGCGATCTCCTCATCCCTTCTGGCAGAGTTATACTGTCCAAGCCTGGCCTTCGCATAAGCCCTGTTCATATAAGCCTTTGCAAAGTCCGGATAGAGGTTTATGCACTGGGAGTAATCGTCCATCGCATCTCTGAAACGGTTCATCTGCAGGAAAACCGCCGCACGGTTGAAATAAGCCAGCACATTCTGGGGATTTACGGCAATCACCCTGTCGTAATCATCCAGAGCATTGTCAAAATCCCCTATCTGAGAGCGTATCAATGCCCTGTTGTAAAGAGTGAGCGCATTACCCGGTTCATAAAGGAGAACCTTGTTCAAATCGTCCAGCGCACCGTTGATATCTTTCTTCTCATACAGAATTATCGCACGGTTAAAGTAAGCGAAGGTATTTGCCGTATCCAGCCTTATAGCATGATCAAGGTCTTTAAGCGCAAGAGAGTCGCTTCCCTGCATGAAATAAATCCTCGATCTTCTGATATAACCTTCGGGATCACTGATATTCAAACTAATAGCCTTATTATAATCATCCAGCGCCTTGAGAGTGTCGCCGAGGAAAGTATATGCCGCGCCTCTGTTCAGATAGGCGTCCGGCTCCTTTCCGTCCTGACGGATGAACTTGTTGAAGTCTTCCACTGCCTTCTCGAACTGCTGGGAAAGGAAATATGTCACTCCCCTGCTGAAATAAAGGCCCGTGTAGCTCGGCCTCAGGTCCACCGCCTCTTCAAGGTCTTTGAGCGCCGCCTCGTACTTTCCCGTACGGCTGAGGGTAATAGCCCTGTAATGATATGCCGGGGTATACAGTGGATTCAGGCTCAGCGATTTGTCAAAATCCCGCTCCGCACCTATGAAATCTCCAAGGTTGTACTTAGCAATGCCCCTGAAAAAGTATGCGTCATAAAGCGTGGAGTCTATCCTGACCAGCGTGTTGAAATTGTCTATCGCCGAAGAATACTTTCCGTCAATCAGAAGCTGCCTCCCCCTCAGGAAGAACTGGTCGATGTCATACTGAGCAAAGCCACGGACTGGCGCCAGGCAAGCAAGCAACCAAAGAACAAGACCTATCGCAAAACTTCTTTTCATCATAATGACATCCATACAAAGATAATGCTAATCGCGGAAAAAAGTCCTAACTTTGTCAAATATGCAATCTGTGTCAAGAAATATGTTTTTCAGGCTTATGTTTATTGCGGGATTCTTTCTCCTGCTGACGGGCAATTTGTCCGCTCAGGAAAATAATTCCGTATCAAAAGCCCAGAAACTGATTTCAAAGCAGAGTCTGAAGAATACCATGACTTCTTTGACGGATCCTCTTCTCAAGGGAAGGGAAAGCGGAACGGAAGAAATTAAAAGAAGCCTGAATGTAATAACAGATGCTTTCTTCGACGCAGGAGTGGGAATGAGGGGAGAGTCATACCTGTATGGTTTCTGGTACTGGAAAGGAAACGAAAGAGCATTGGGGATCAATGTAATAGGAATTATTCCGGCAGATTCTTCAGTAGCATCGCCTAAGACACTGGTAATTGGCGCACATTATGACGGCCTGGGAGTTCTGGGTGGAAGGATTTATCCCGGAGCGGACAACAATGCCTCTGGAGTTGCGGCCCTGATTGAGGTGGGAAAGGCACTGGCTGCACTTGCTTCGGAAGGAAAACATCCAAAGTGCAATATCTGCCTGGTAGCATTTGACGCAAAGCAACTTGAGTTTCTGGGAAGTTCAAAATTCCTTACGGAACAGACAGCTGACAAATCTTCCATATCGCTGATGATAAACCTGGACCAGATCGGGACAACCCTTGCACCGCCGAAAGAAGCGGAGACAGGAGGACTGCTGCCTAAGAACTATCTGTTGTTCCTTGGTATGGACAATGCAGATGAATCTGTCAAGAAATGCTTTTTGGACGCCAACAGTGAAGATAAGCCTATAGTGCTGGATTTCACCTGTTACGGTAACAAGAAAGTCCACGATATGCTATATGAGATGGGAGACCAGGTTTCCTTCCGGGATGCAGGTATACCGGCCATCGTGATAACCAGCGGAGTGCATAAATACACCAACAAGACTTCAGACGATATCGGGATTATAAACTTCAATGCCCTGACCGAAAGATGCAAGTATATATTCAAGGCGGTGTGCAATATCGCAGGTATGTCAGAGTAGAAAGATAAGAGAGATGGATTTCAAGTTAGATTCAAGATACAAGCCAACGGGAGACCAGCCGGAAGCCATTGACGCCATTGTACGGGCTGTCGAGGATGGGGAGAAAGCCGTTACACTGCTCGGAGTAACGGGAAGCGGCAAGACATTCACCATGGCAAACGCCATAGCGAGGCTTGGGCGTCCTGCTCTGATACTCAGCCACAACAAGACTCTGGCCGCACAGCTGTACGGAGAGTTCAAGGCATTCTTTCCGGAGAACGCGGTGGAGTATTTCGTATCCTACTACGACTATTACCAGCCGGAGGCTTACATCCCTACCACAGACACTTACATCGAGAAAGACCTCAGTATCAACGATGAGATAGACAAACTCAGGATCGCGGCATCGGCGGCGCTGCTTTCGGGAAGAAGGGATGTGATTGTAATATCCTCCGTATCTTGCCTTTACGGCATAGGCAATCCGGCGGATTTCCACGCCAATACGATAACCGTGAAGGTGGGTGATGCCATAGCCAGGAATTCTTTCCTTTATAAGCTGGTGGACAGCATGTACTCCAGAAGCGACGTGGAGTTCAAACGTGGAACTTTCAGGGTGAACGGAGACAGCGTGGACATATACCTGGCATACGGAGAAGAGGGAGCAAGGATCGTTTTCTTCGGGAACACCGTGGAGGAGATTGAGATATTCGACCCTGTAAGCGGAACAACCAAGGAGTATCGCGATGAGATTTCAATATATCCTGCAAACATATTCTCCACGACCAAGGAAAGGATGGCCCTGGCTGTAAAACAGATACAGGATGACTTGGTTCTCAGGTACGGATATTTTATGGATATTGGAAAGAATCACGAAGCCAACCGCCTCAAGCAGAGGGTGGAATACGACCTCGAGATGATAAAGGAACTGGGATGGTGCCCCGGAATCGAGAACTACTCCAGGTACTTTGACGGAAGGCCGGCTGGAACAAGGCCTTTCTGCCTGCTGGACTATTTCCCGAAAGACTACATAACTTTCATAGACGAGAGCCACGTGACCATACCGCAGATAAGGGCGATGAGCGGAGGAGACCGCTCCAGGAAACAGACTCTGATAGAGTATGGATTCCGTCTTCCCGCAGCTGCCGACAACCGACCGCTCAGGTTTGAGGAATTCCAGGCCCTTACCAATCAGACCGTTTATGTGAGCGCCACTCCGGCAGACTTTGAACTTGAAGAAAGCCAGGGACTTATCGCGGAGCAACTAGTAAGGCCTACTGGTCTTCTTGACCCTCCGGTAATTGTAAGGCCTACAAAGAACCAGATAGACGACCTGATGGAGGAGATTGCCCTCCGGGCAGAAAAGGACGAGAGGATACTGGTCACCACACTTACCAAGAAAATGGCGGAAGACCTTTACAAGTATTTGTCAGGTAACGGGGTAAGATGCAGCTACATCCATTCCGACGTGGATACTATGGAAAGGATCCAGATAATCGAAGATTTCCAGAAGGGACTGTTCGACGTGCTGATTGGAGTGAACCTCCTCCGGGAAGGTCTTGATCTGCCGCAGGTTTCCCTGGTGGCCATACTGGATGCGGACAAGGAGGGATTCCTCAGGAGCACCACCGCCCTTACCCAGACGGCGGGACGCGCCGCCCGTAACCTCAATGGCTGCGTCATAATGTATGCAGATACTATAACCCGCAGCATGAGGGAAACAATTGACGAGACCAACCGCCGAAGAAAGAAGCAGCAGGACTACAACAAAGCCCACAACATCACCCCTACCCAGATTGAAAAGGTGGAAAGGAATGTACTGGGTCGCGACAGAACTTTGGCAGAGATTGCTTCAAGATTCGATGTGCCTGATGCGGAGAGTGTTGCAAACGATCCTGTTCTTTCGTCGATGTCTGACTCAGACCTGAGGAAAAGCATTGACAGCTCAAGGATAAAAATGGAAAACGCTGCTAAGGAACTGGACTTCATAAGCGCCGCCAGATTCCGCGACGAGATGAATGCCCTGAAGGAACTCCTGGCAAAAAGAGGAAAATGAGATGAACAGCGCACTTGTAGAAAAGAGTTATGCCATAGCCCGGGAAGCTTTGGAAGGAAAGGAAAGGGAAAACCACCGTCCTTTCATGGAACATCCTGAGAATGTGGCCAAGATAGTATCTGATGAGATCGGCCTCAGGGATGATGCCGTCTGCGCCGTTTACCTGCACGAGGCCTCAAGGGGCAATGAAGCCCTTCAGGAAAGGCTCCGCAAGGAATTCCCGGCTGACATCATGAATATGGTGGAAGGTCTTAACAACATCTCCAGGATAACTCCAAAGGAAACCCGCCTCCAGGCAGAAAACTACCGCAAGATGATCGTTTCCTACTCCAAGGACCCGAGAGTGACCCTCATCAAGATCGCGGACCGTCTGGAGATTATGCGCAACCTTGGTTTTTTCCCAAAATCCAGCCAGATGCGCAAACTTACGGAAACCCAGATGCTTTACATCCCGCTGGCCCATCAGCTGGGTCTGTACAAAATCAAGGGAGAAATGGAGAACCTTTACTTCAGATACTCCGATCCCGAGCATTTCCGGGCCATATCAAACAAGCTTCTGGCAACCCGGAAAGACAGGGAGGCTCTGGTAGCGGAATTCCTCCAGCCTCTGGAGAAGAAACTCAAGGAAGCCGGCATCGATTACACCCTTAAGGTCAGGACGAAAACTGCCTGGTCTATCTGGCAGAAGATGCAGCGGCAGGATGTACCATTCGAGGGTGTCAGCGACGTGTTCGCCATAAGGTTCATACTGAATGTCCCCCTGGAAAAGGAGAAGGAAGCCTGCTGGCAGGTCTACTCTCTGGTGACTCAGGAATACAAGCCGGACGTATCACGTCTTAGAGATTGGATATCAAAGCCTAAGGAGAACGGATACGAGAGCCTTCACACAACTGTGGAAAACAAGGATGGTGCCCGTGTAGAGGTACAGATACGTACAGTCCGCATGGATGAAATGGCGGAAAACGGTCACGCCTCCCATTGGAGTTACAAGGGTATCAAGTCCGTCAAGGGACTGGACGAATGGCTGGGCGACGTCAAGAAAGCGTTGGAAACCCCCGGTCTTTTCAGCGACAGCTCCCTGATAAAAGACCTGAACGAGATATTTGTCTTCACCCCTAACGGAGACATCAAGCAGCTCCCGAGAGGAGCCTGTGTGCTGGACTTCGCCTTTGCGATACACTCCAATCTGGGAATGAGCTGCAGCGGCGCAAAGGTCAACGGGAAGGTCAAGTCCATCAGGGAAGAACTCCATACCGGTGATGTGGTGGAGATTATGAGCCGTAAAGACCAGAAACCGTCCCGTGACTGGCTGAACATTGTCATCTCCTCCAAGGCCAGGAGCCACATAAAGAGCAAACTAAAGGAAGAAGAAGGCAAGATGAGCCGACTTGGCAGGGAAACCCTGGAACGCAGGATGAAGAACTGGAAGATTGAGCTCACAGACGAAGTCCTGACGAACCTTACCAAGCACTACAAGATGAAGTCCATCGGGGACTTCCTCATCGCGATAAATGACCAGTCTATCAGCCTTCAGGATGTAAAGGACTTCCTTAGCGGAGAAACCCCGCAAAAGGAGGAAAAAGAAGAGAAACAGCCGGCCAAGATGCTGGAAAAGAGCACCCGGGGCCGCTCGGATTATCTTGTCATCAGCGACAAGCTGGACAACATAAGTTTCAAGATGGCACGCTGCTGCAACCCTATCTTCGGAGACGATGTGTTCGGATTCGTAACGGCCACTGGAGGAATCAGCATCCACAGGATTTCCTGTCCTAACGCGGCAAGGCTCATAAGCCAGTATCCTTACCGTATCCAGAAGGTCAGATGGAGACAGACATCCACATCCTCCCAGTTCCAGACAGGCCTGAAAGTCATCGGAATCGGAGACGCTTCGATGTCCAACGCCATAATGGAATGCGTGGCAGCCTGCGGAGCCAGCATACGTGCGTTCAGGATAACGGAAAGGCAAAAGGCAAAACTGGAGTTCGTAGCCGAGATGGAGCTTTCCGTCGGGGGAAACTCTCATCTGGACAAAGTAATCTCCGCCCTCAAGAAAATGCGTGAAGTATCTAACGTTATCAGAACTTCTCGGTAACGATATTCTCGCCTTTGTAGATCAGGGTGAATATAGGCCTGTGGTCAGATGCCGTTTTTTCAGGCTGCACCCAGGAAACCATGCCAAGTTCTCCCTTTTCCAGTTTCTTCAGGAAAGACTTTCCGGCACCTCCCCTATAGACAAGGACGTAATCCAGAGTACGGTTAGGCTCGTCGGAAGGGAAAGTCTTGATCTCATATGCTGACAGGATAGCGAAATCCTCGGCGAGGATTCTCATTTCCATAGAATTAGGTTCAAGGTTAAAGTCTCCTGCCAGGAAGAACAGCTTTTCTTTCTTGATGCCTTTCTTTGCTATCTGCGCAAGTTTCCTGCAAGAGGCTATCCTGGAATCCTGGTCCAGAGACAGATGAATGCTGCCCAGATAGAAATCCTCAAACTCCAAAAGCAGCAAAACCCTTGGTTCCTCAGTCCCTGGTAGAGGATAATATGTTGACGTAACAGGCGGAATCTTCGTGAGGATGGCATTGCCGTACTTTCCTCCGTCATAATCCATCGCCGAAGCGAAAAAAGCCGCATAATCTCCAGACAACCTGGCGATAGTTTTCGGAGCATCCACTCCTCCTATACGGGCTGTTTCCTTGTCAACTTCCTGGAGGGCCACTACATCCGGTCCCACAAGGGATATTTCCTTGGCTATCCTTGCAAAATCCACCTTGTTGTCCATTCCTTTGCCATGGCGGATATTATAACTCATAATGGAAAGCACGTGGTCTTCTGGCTTCTCGCTGCGAATCTTCATTTTCTGGGAAAAGCCGGCACTGCCCAAAAGGAACAATGCTGCGGAAAGTAAAAGAATCCTTTTCATGACATATAGGTTGAATCTACGCAAATATACTAATAATTACACGATAGCTATCTTCAGCCTGGAAGTGGCGATTGTCTCTTCTCCTGCCATCACGACCACTCCTGCCTGCGTCAGGTGCATAACCTCCTCCATGATGCATACGTGCGTATGAAGGATTTCTCCCACCTTTGGCAGTCTTTCCAAAGTGCAGTTCTTGATTTCTCCGACAACCCCGATCTTTACCGGGGTTCCGTCAAGAAGACAGTTGCAACCCATTCTGCAGGCGCAGGATTGGGTCATGTTTTCTATCAAACCGGCCAGGGTAAGATGTCCGTCCACCAGAAGTATGTTGTCTTCCCTGATTTCAAAAACCGTCTCAGTATCTTCCCTGCTGCTATGCAACACCCTATCCACCATCACCATAGGAGGGCGCTGGGGTATCAGATCCGTTATGGGTATTTCCTGTAAGTTTACCATCTCATTGAATTAAAAGTCAGCACTGAAGATAAGGTTTCCATCTCGGATCCAGGGAAAGCTGGGCCGGAGTTCCGGTAAAGACAACCTGACCGCCATTGTCTCCGCTATCAGGACCAAGGTCTATTATCCAATCGGCAGCCTTGATTACATCTGTATTGTGTTCAACGACTATTATGGTATTGCCGGCATCCACAAGTGCGTTGAAAGCGTCCAGAAGCTTTTTCACGTCGTGGAAATGAAGACCGGTGGTAGGCTCGTCGAAAATAAGAAGTTTGCCCCGTGAATTGTTCCGCATCTCGCTGGAGAGGAACTGGGCCAGCATAATCCTCTGGCTTTCACCACCACTGAGGGTACTGCAGCTCTGGCCAAGCTTCACATAGCCAAGACCCACCCTCTGCAGGACTCCAAGGCCGCTGGCAACCTTTGCGGCCGCAGGTTCCTTCTGGCTTGAGAAGAATTCCACCGCCTGGTCCACGCTCATGTCCAGTATCTGGTCTATGTTCTTTCCGTGATAGCGCACCTCCAGGATATCCTGTTTGAAACGGTGTCCGCCACATTCCTCGCACACCATCTTCACATCCGCCATAAACTGCATCGGGACAACTATGTAGCCTTCTCCCTGACATACGGGACATCTTCCTCCGTCAATATTGAAGGAGAAGAAGGAATTTGTGTAGCCGTTAAGTTTGGCATAAGGCTGGTCGGAGAAAATCTTGCGGATATCGTCATAGATTTTCAAATATGTCACCGGGTTGGAGCGTCCGCTCTTTCCCATCGGATTCTGGTCCACATATTCAACACCGGAAATTTTGGAAAGGTCTCCGCCAAGGGAACGGAATGCTCCCGGAGGCTGCTGGCTTCCGATCTGGAAATGGCGGCATAGGGCAGGATAAAGGACATCTCCTACCAGGGAAGACTTGCCGCTGCCGGAAACACCGCTGACCACCGTAAAGGCGTTCAGAGGGAACTCCACGGTTATATCCTTGAGATTGTGCTCCATAGCCCCTTCAACCACGATCTTCCTGGACCAGCGGCGAGGCTTGGTCTCGGGATAAACCTGACGCCGGTTGAAAATATAGTCCAGTGTAAGGGATCCCCTGAAACCCTTTCCTGAGGATGCTGTCCCCTCATAGATAACCTCCCCGCCGAAACTTCCAGCCAGCGGACCTATGTCTATCAGATGGTCCGCAGCGTTGATTATATCCCTGTCGTGCTCCACAACCACGATGGTGTTGCCCAGGTCGCGGAGCTTCTTCATAACTTCGATCAGCCGATGGGTATCCCGCGGATGCAGGCCGATGCTCGGCTCGTCGAGAATGTAAAGGGAGCCTACCATGCTGCTGCCCAGGGAACTGACAAGATTAATCCTCTGGCTCTCTCCGCCGCTTAGGGTATTTGAACGACGGTTCAGGGTCAAATAGCCCAGCCCCACGTCTTCTATGTATTCCAGCCTCTGGGTGATCTCCTTGAGAGCCCTTCCGCCAATCTCCTTTTCATAATCAGTCAGCTTGAGGCCGCGCAAAAACCCCAGAAGGGAACTCACGTTCATTTCCATAAGCTCACCGATACTCCTGCCCCCTATCTTCACCCAGGATACTTCTTTTTTCAGGCGGCTGCCTCCGCAGGCGCGGCACACAGTCTTTCCCGAATATCTGGAAAGCATGTAGCGGAACTGTATCTTGTATTTCTTTGTCTCCACCCAGGAGAAGAAATCGTTGATTCCTGTAAAATAACGGTTTCCGTTCCAAAGGAGATCTTTCTCTTTCTGAGTCAGTTGGGCATAGGGACGGTGTATCGGGAAATCAAATCTATATGCGTTTTCTATGAGCTTGTCCTTATACCAGCTCATCAGTTTTCCCCTCCACGGAGCCACAGCGTCCTCGTACACACTCAGTGTGGTATTGGGAATGACAAGCCTCTCGTCGATCCCCTCGGTGCTTCCGAAACCGCCGCATACAGGGCAGGCACCCAGAGGGTTGTTGAATGAGAACATCTGCTCGTTCGGTTCCTCGAAGATCATTCCGTCAGCCTCGAAGAGATTTGAAAAATCCCTGAAGACCAGCTCATTCTCAGCGATATAGCCTATAGTCAGCCTTCCCTCGCCAAGAGAAAAGGCTGTCTCGACCGAACTTCTGGTTTCGGAGGAATCCTCGCTCCCGTCGTGGAGAAAACGGGATACCACAACATATAGATTTCCGGAAAATTCAGCCCCGTCCTTCAGGAACTGGTCCAGCTTCACCATTTTTCCGTCGCAAAGAAGCCTGGTAAAGCCTTGCTGCTTCAGGTCCACAAGACGTTCGATGAGCATCTTCTCTTCAGTGTCTATTCTGGAAAGGACATAGACGGCTGAACCTTTTTCAAGAGTATCGATGAAAGACAGCACATCCTCAACAGTCTCTTTCTTGACAACACAACCGCTTATTGGAGAATATGTTATGCCTATCTTGGAATAAAGAATCCTGAGATAATCATAGATTTCCGTGCTGGTGGCGACTGTAGAGCGGGGATTACGGGTATTGGTCCGCTGCTGGATGGCGATTGCCGGCGGAATTCCCTCGATCTTGTCCACATCCGGCTTGGACATCCTGCCCAGGAACTGGCGGGCAAAGGAAGAAAGGCTCTCGGCAAACCTTCTCTGCCCCTCGGCATAAAGAGTGTCGAAGGCCAGTGAGCTCTTGCCGCTTCCACTGACTCCGGTAATCACGCACAATTTGCCGCGCGGAATCTTCAACGAGATGTTTTTCAGGTTGTTGACTCGTGCGCCAGTTATCGTGATATACTCCTGGTCTGCCATTGGGGATGATGGGAGAATTATTGGGCTTCCTTAAGACGCTCCGCATTCTCGGCAATCTGAAGCTGGTCTATAACCTCCTGGATTTCTCCATCCATGAAGACAGGGAGATTATGGGTGGACCAGTTAATCCTGTGGTCGGTGACCCTGCTCTGCGGATAATTGTAGGTACGGATCTTGGCACTGCGGTCTCCGGTGGAAACCATAGTCTTCCTCTTGGAAGAAAGGTTATCCAGATACTTCTGGTACTCCATATTATAGAGTCTTGTACGAAGCTCGTTCATAGCCTTTTCCAGATTCTTCAGCTGATTTCTTTCATCCTGGCACTGGACTACGATTCCGGTTGGGATGTGAGTCAGCCTTATCGCTGAGTATGTGGTGTTGACACCCTGTCCTCCAGGACCGGATGCACAGAAAATATCCTTGCGGATGTCTTTCTCGTTTATCTCCACGTCAAACTCTCCGGCTTCCGGCAGAACCACCACTGAAGCGGCGGATGTGTGAAGCCTTCCCTGAGTCTCGGTCTGAGGCACACGCTGGACGCGGTGCACGCCGGATTCATATTTGAGAAGCCCGTATACACCATCTCCGGAAACGGTGCAGATGATTTCCTTGTAACCTCCCGCAGTTCCCGGTGTCTGGCTGGTAACCTCCAGCTTCCATCCTTTTTTCTCTATGTACTTGGAATACATGCGGAAAAGGTCTCCTGCAAAGATGGCTGCCTCGTCTCCTCCGGTTCCTCCGCGGATTTCCATGATGGCGTTCTTTCCGTCCTCCGGATCAGCCGGGATCAGAAGGAGTTTTATCTCCTCCTCCATCTTAGGGAGAGCTTCTTCCAGAGAAGCCATCTCCTCTCTTGCCATTTCTTTGAGTTCCTCGTCTTTCTCGTTGACAATAAGATCCTTGGCGGAATCATAATCCTCCAGCATCTTCTTGTACTTTTCTCCCGCCTTGACTATCGGTTCAAGTTCCTTGTAGTCTTTGTTCAGCTGAACATATTTTTTCATGTCAGCCATTGACTCAGGGTCTGAAAGCTGCTTCTGTATTTCAGCAAGCCTGACCTTGAGACCTTCTACTTTTTCCAGCAATGTATTGTTGTCGCTCATAATCTTCCGGTATTAATCTATGCTGCGGATCCAGCATCTTCTCCTCATATAAAATTCCTTCTTGTAGCTATCCCATACCTTGATCGCAGCTATGTTGTTGTCTATCTGCGGATTGGTTATGGCACTCTTAAGCTTCATCTTGTAGTAATTCGTTTCCATCTTGGTGTGGAAGATGGCGGAAAGGCCCTTTGAATGCCACTCGGGAGCGGATCCCAGCAACATCAGGTCCACTTTCTTGTAGCGCCAGAAAGCCAGCAGGATGAAAAACCAGCCTATCGGGAAAAGCTTTCCCCTGGCCCTCTTGAACGCCCTGGAAAGAGATGGTATGCTGACGCCGAAAGCGGCAAGGTTGCCCTCTTTGTCCAGAACCATGCACGTAAGACCTTCCTTCAGGAACGGGAAGTAGTGGTCCCCCATTTCCTTTTCTTCTTCCTTGGTCAGCGGAATGAAGTTGTGGACAGCCTTGAAAGACTCGTTGTAAATCTTGAAGAACTGATTCAGCAATCTCTCTTTCAGGGCCTTGTCCTTCCGGATCTGTCTTATCTTCAGAACCTGGAGACCATATCTTTCTATCAGGAGTTTGGAAATCCTTCCCAGTTTTTCCGGCAATCCCTGGCCTGGATCCATCTCATACTGGATCCAGTCGCACTCCTTCTCGAATCCCATCTTCTGCATATAGTCCACATAGTAAGGGTGGTTGTAGAGACAGTTGATCTGGGGTTCCTTGTCAAAACCCTCAACCAGCATTCCCTGCCGTCCCAATGTGTTATATGCAAGCGGACCGTGGATTTCTGTCATCCCCTCAGCCTTTCCCCACTTCCTGACAGCATCAATAAGTGCCTCGGCGATGGCAGGATCTTCCTCAAAATCAAACCATCCGAACCTGACTCTCTTAAGGCCGTAATAATCGTTGTATCGCGGATTGATTATGCCCTGAACCCTTCCAACAACTTTTCCTTTGTCGTTATAGGCCAGGAAAAGCTTTCTCTTGCAGTAAAGAAGGGCCGGATCATCCTTCAGCGAGTGCTTCTGGTCCGAGTCCAAGGTAGGAACGTAATACCTGCACTTACGGTACAGGCGGTTCTGGAATTTATAGAACTGCCTGAACTGTTTTCCCGTAGTAACTTCCTTGATTGTAATAGGCATAATCGTGCAAATTTGCAAAGTCTGCAAATTTAGCAACTATTCCTCAAGCTTCAAAATCGATTTGACAGCGGCCTGGGCACAGACGCACCCGAAAACGGCCGGCATATAGGAAATGGTGCCGGCACGGCTCTTGTGGTTTCTTTCCTCGAAAGGGACGATTGCTTCCCTTTCAGGCAATTCTTCTGAAAACACCGCCTTGAAGCCCTTGGAGATGCCAACCTTCCTCAGACGTTTCCTCAGCATATAGGCAAGCGGACAGTTGAAAGACTTGCTTATGTCCGCGATGCGGACCTTGGTGGCATCCCACTTGGCCCCTGCCCCCATGGAACTGACCAGAGGAATCTTATTGTCCATGCAGAATTTGATCAGGGCGATCTTCGGCGACATGGTATCTATCGCATCTATCACAAAATCAGCCTCAGGAATGAGAGAAGGTATGTTTTCCCAGTGAGGTATTCGTCTATGACGGTTATCTGGATATCCGGATTGATGTCCAGAAGTCTCTCTCGGATGACTTCTGTCTTTTTCCTCCCGATTGTGGAGTCAAAGGCTGCGATCTGGCGGTTCTTGTTGGTTATGGAATAGACATCCGAATCGGCGATGATAATCTTCCCCACTCCGGCCCTGGCTATCATCTCCGCAGCCATGGCCCCAACTCCGCCAAGCCCGATAACGGCTACCCGGGAAGAGGACAGGAGAGCCATCCCCTCTTCTCCAGTCTGGAGAATCGTCCTTTCCCTGAAATCTTCCATCAGAGTTCCCCCTTTCTTTCAAGTTCCTTTGCCTTGTCCCAGTACTCGTCCATCTGGGCCAAAGTCATATCCTTGAGGGATTTGCCCTGTTTGATGGTATTTTGCTCCAGATATCCGAAACGGCGGCGAAACTTGGAACAGGTATCCTCCAGGGCAGTATCAGGATTAATGTCATAGAGTCTTGCGGCGTTGATCACCGAGAAAAGGAAATCGCCGAGTTCCTCCTGGGCTTCCTTACCGCCCTTCCCAAGAGCCTCCTTGAATTCGGAAAACTCTTCGGCGACCTTGTTCCACACGTCCTCCTTTTTCTCCCAGTCAAATCCCACGGCACGGGCTTTCTCCTGAATCCTGTAGGCCTTGATTACGCTTGGAAGGGAATCGGGAACACCGCTGAGTACACTCTTGTTGCCGTCCTTTTCCTTTGTCTTGAGCTGCTCCCAGTTGCCTACAACCTCTTCTGCATTCTTTACCCGGACATCACCGTAGATATGGGGATGACGGTATATCAGCTTGTCGCATAATTTATTGCAAACATCAGCTATGTCAAACTCACCTTGCTCCTTTCCGATCTTGGCATAGAATACCACATGAAGAAGAAGGTCTCCCAGTTCCTTGGAAATATTGAACATATCCTTCTTCAGGATAGCGTCGGAAAGCTCATATGTTTCTTCTATTGTCTGGGGACGGAGTGTTTCCAGTGTCTGCTTGTGGTCCCATGGGCATTTCTCGCGGAGCGTGTCCATAACGTCCAGCAGCCTTTCAAAGGCCGCCAGCTCTCTTTCTCTCTTTGTTTCCATATGTCTGAGAGGTATATGCTATTTCTTTTTGGTTGGAGGGAACTTGGTGTCTGATGGATGCGCCACCCAAATATCAAACCTCAGCATCGCAAACTCCGGAACCCCCTTGCCGGATATCATTTTACCCTCTGAGCCATAACCGAGACCTGACATGAAAAATGTTACACTTTTATCTGTGTAAGTCATGTTCTTGACCGCTCTTACAAAACCAACTATAAGGGATGAAGACCCCTCTGAGCCTATTGATTGATCATTACTTGTTGCACTGGATCCATAGGTTGTCATATCCTGATAGGTTTTGCCCATTTCCACGCTTAATGGCTCATAATCATTGGAGGCATCATAAATCCTGTATTTCTTGGCTGTATCCCTGATATTGGTATCAAATACATATCCGTCCAAAAGCCGCCCGACATACCAGACGCCAACGTTTTTTCCGGCTTCAACGGTATCTGCTGCAGGAATACCACTCGGATGAGTAAAGTTGCGGAAGTACCATCCCATTGCCGTAGAATCTATTTTAGGGGTAAAATAGAGTTTGGAATAACTCTCTAAGGAATCTTTCTGAAATTTGATCACATCATCTATCACTATTCCTGCTTTTACCTCATAAATCATGCTGACGGAAGATTGTTGTCCTGCGTTAGAATATGAAGAAGAGCTTGTTCCGGTAGATGTAAGCCATGGAGGAATAATTGCAGTTACACTACCCCCCTGATGGAGTTTCCCAAGAAGTTCTTTCATTCCCTGAGTTGTGGAACTATTGAGAACGAAAAGAGATGGTCCATAGTAGATTGCCGGGTCATAAGTGCCGAGTAATCTTGCCTTTACGGAATCGGTCGTGCTCTGGCAAGTTCCATCCAAATTATAGGTATTGTAATGTATGTATATTCCGTCGTTATTGCCAGGAGCTATTGGTCCAGAGCCAGGATCCAGGCTCAAAATGGTAAGTCCGGAAGTGAGTTTCTGGGCTGTAGGACAATTGGCCTGAATGTACGCGTCCAGTATCCTCTCCTGTACCTCACGCTCGGTTAAATCTTTCTCTTTGGCGCATCCTGCTAAAGCCGCAAAGGCCAGCACCACAAAAGCAAATCTCAGCTTTATGCTCATATTGTCAATATTATCAGTTTCTCGTAATCTTGTCTATATCCATTTCAAACAACAGCGGTGTCATCTTGGGAAGAGTGGACATGATCTGATTGCCATAACCATATCTGGCAGAAAAGATTATATAGCAATGCTCTCCCTCCTTAACTCCTTCCAGGCCTTTTTTCAGGCCCTCCACCAAGGCGGAATGCCCGTACTTTACCCCAAAGGCCTTGCCGTCTGTAACAAAACCGTTCTCTGCTGCAACCTCCGGGTCGTTTGTTGCGAACAATGTTCCCTTGCCGTGGCTGAAAACATATCCGCTGAAATGGAAATAAAGTGAATCCCCGCTCTGGAGAGTCTGGGAGCCTCCCTCGTCCAGTATAACCCTTACCACGCCATCGCTGTAAACAACAGTATAGTCAGTACTCAGCGATGATACATAGCTATCTATCAGCGCCTCCTGATTTGCATAGGTATTTTTGCGATCCTCCTTTTCACAGCAGACAGCCAGAAGAGCCGCAATGCACAATATCAGATATTTCTTGACCATACGAATAAAATCTACATCAAAAGCTATGCCGAGAATCCACCGAGGAACAACCTCAGGGACCTCTCGAAATAATCCGCCACCTCCTCTATAGGCTTATCGTAAAGCCTGCCTCCGGCAGCCCTTTCATGACCGCCACCATTGAAGAACAGACGGCAGAGCCGGTTCACCGAAACGGCTCCTTTGCTCCGCAAAGATACTTTAATATATCCATTCCCCTGCGTAAACAGAGCAGAAATTTCAACATTCTTGATCTTCAGCGGCAGATTTACAAAGCCTTCGGAATCCCCGTCGCGATAATTGTATTTGTCTTTGGTTTCCTGATCCAGAACCAGCACTGCAGCCTTCAGGTCAGGATAAACCTTCATCTTCTCCATCAGCATAAGCCCCATAAGCCTCATTCTCTCTTCGGAGAAGCTGTTCATTATCTCCATCTGTATCTTTTCCCTGTCTATTCCGGCCTCGGCGATCTGGGAAGCCATAAGGAATGTGGAAGAGAATACTGAATTGCAGAAATTGTTGGTATCCGTCATCATTCCCGTATACAGGGATGCCATGCATTCCTTGGGTATGACGGTCCCCGTCTGATGTGACGCTTCCGAAACCAGCCACCAGGCCAGTTCAGAAGCCGATGAAACCTCCGTGGTGGAAACCACAAGGTCCGCAAACTTCTCAGGATACGGATGGTGGTCAACCATTATCTTCCTGGCAGGGCTCTTCCTAATGATGTCCGCCATCTCCTCTGTCCTGGCCAGATCGTTAAGATCCATACAGATAATGGTATCCGCCTCCTTCAGAAGGGAAATGGCCCTGTCCGGGTTGTCCGAATAAATCACCACGGAATCAGCCCCGTCCATGAACATCAGATAATACGGGATATGGTTCGGAACAACCATAGAAACCTCTACAGCCTCCTTCCCCTTGTAGAAACTCTCCATCCAGGCCCTCATTCCGGTCAGGCTGCCAATGCAGTCTCCATCCGGATTGTGATGGCCCACTATAACGATTTTTCTTGCCGGGAGGAGCATCTGGCAAAAGCTCCCTGCGATATTCGACTCTATTATCATAACTCTAACGAAAGGCAAAATTAAAAATAATTGCTTGATGAGAAGATTTTTTTTATTTTTGTCCTTGTTAAACCTATAAGGAAATAAGAAACACACATATGAAAAAGTTATTAACCATTGTTATTCTCCCTATCATCATCATCCTGTTGGGATACCTGATCGTAAAGGGCGTAATGAAACCAATCAAGTTCAACGAAGAAAGAGCTGCCAGAGAGCAGGTTGCCATTCAGAAACTGAAAGACATCCGCGATCTTCAGGTTGCCTACAAGAACAAGTACGGAAAATTCGCCACCACACTGGACACCCTGGCTGATTTTTACAAGAATGACAAGATGATCATCAACATGCAGATTGGATCCGTAAATGACTCTGCAATGGTAGCCCATACGGATGCTGTAAGGAATGCAAACAAGAAGAACAAGCTCACAGACAAGGATCTTTACGAACTCTACAAGAAAGGCGACAAGAACCTCGTATTCTCAATCAAGAGTGAAATCAACGTTAAGGATACATTGCTCAAGAGGCCTGATTTTGATATCAACAAGCTTGCCGAGATTCCTTTCTCAGATGGTGCCAAGATCAATATGAAGAGCATCGTTAAGCAGGTTTCAGGAGTGGATGTTCCTCTGTTTGAGGCAACTATTCCTTTCAACGATCTTCTCAAAGGCATGGATCACCAGCTTCTGGTAAACCTCAACTCCGAGAAAGACAAGATGAACAAGTTCCCTGGCCTGAAGGTTGGAAGCATAGACGCTCCTAACAACAATGCCGGCAACTGGGAATAATGTCTGACTACTCTCCGACACAACTGTTTACACTTGTACCCGAAGGTTTTTCAGACAATAAAACCCGGGATAATATCTTCTGCACCTTGTTCCCTGAGAAAAAGGGTGCAGAAGTTTTTTCTGTACCCGTACCTCAGTATTCGGCAGTTCTGATTTATGGTTGGGAAGGAAGAAACGGCTCCATCACCCCGGAAGCCGGTGTTTTGCCCACCGTATACAAGCATCTGAAAGACCTCGCCGCCCTCAAGGACCACAACAAGCTCATCGTGGATTTTGACATTGAAAGGAAGCAGACCTGCATCCTTCTGGCGGAAGGAGAGCGTCTGGTTTCCGCCAACAGTTACCACACGGTGGACTTTCCTACGGCTGTTTACTATATGCTGGAAATTCTCAACAAAAGCCAGATAAACCCTCAGCAGACAACCGTAAACTTTATCGGAAAGGCAGACGATGCCCAGCTCAAGATGCTCAAAACATATGTCAAGGACATAAAGCTCTGCCTCTAGAGACATAATGAGAATAATCGGAGGAAAACTTAAAGGGAAAACCATAAACCCGCCTGCAGGCTATCCTGCCAGGCCTACCACTGATTTTGCCAAGGAAGGGCTGTTCAACATCCTGGAAAGCGAATATGAACTGGAGGGATTCAGCCTCCTGGACCTTTTCGGAGGAACGGGAAGCATCAGCGCTGAATTCATCTCCAGAGGCGGGAAAGAAGCCATTTGCGTGGAAATGAACCGCAAGAACGCCTCTTTCATCAGCAAAATGCACAAAAACCTGGGGCTGAAGGAAATCCGTACCGTACACAGTAACGTTTTCGATTTCCTGGATATCTGCAACCGCACTTTCGATTTCATTTTCGCCGATCCGCCATACAAACTGGAGGGCATAGATACCCTTCCGGACAAGATTTTCAACCGGGAAAACCCTATCCTGAGCGGCCAGGGATATTTTATCCTGGAGCACGGGGCAGACTATGATTTTTCCACCCATCCACATTTTATAAAGGAGAGGCATTACGGAAACGTGCATTTTTCATTTTTTTCATAAAACCGTTTGCACATTCCAAAAAGATATCTATATTTGCACTCCCAAAACGGAATGGTGCGTTAGTTCAGTTTGGTTAGAATGCCTGCCTGTCACGCAGGAGGTCACGAGTTCGAGCCTCGTACGCACCGCAAAATAAAGCCCTTGCAGATATGCAGGGGCTTTTCTTTTATGCTTTCCCATCGCTGAGCAAAGGAGCCTATTCAATCTTCACTCCCCTCTCGGCCAGGATCTTAAGGCCGATATCCTTGAGTTTGAATTTCTGGATCTTACCGCTTCCGGTAAGAGGATATTCTTCCACGATGAACACGTATTTAGGTATCTTGAACCTGGAAATCTTTCCCATGCAGAAATCCTTCACCAGCTCTTCAGTCAGTCTTGCCCCTTCCTTAGGAATGATGTAGGCTGCCACGACCTCACCGTATTTCTTGGAAGGCAAGCCGGCAACCTGGACATCCTGAACTCCCGGAAGATGATACAGGAACTCCTCTATCTCCCTCGGGTAGATATTCTCTCCGCCTCTTATTATCATATCCTTGATCCTGCCGGTTACCCTGAAGTTTCCGTTCTCGTCCAGATAGCCGAGGTCTCCGGAATGAAGCCATCCGTCCTTGTCGATAGTCTCTGAGGTGGCTTCCGGATTATTGTAGTATCCGGCCATATTGTTATAGCCACGGTTGCAGAATTCACCTATCTCTCCCACATCGCAGAAACGCCCTGTTCCAGGCTCGATTATCTTCACTTCCGTATGCTCGAACTCGTAGCCTACCGTTGTACATCTTTCCTCGAAAGACTGTTCGTATCTGGTGTGAGTCATTCCAGGGGAAGCCTCCGTCAGGCCGTAAACGCTGGTAACCCTCATAAACATCTTGTCCTCCACCTCACGCATAAGCTCTATCGGGCAGAGGGCCCCGGCCATGATTCCCACCCTCAGACTCCTCATGTTGAACATCTTGAACATAGGGTGAGTGAGCATCGCGATATACATCGTAGGCACTCCATAGACAGACGTGCACTTTTCGCGGTGAATGGAAGCCAGCACCACCAGAGGGTCGAATCTCTCCACCATTATCTGGGTGCAGCCGTGGGTGATGACGTTCATCGTGGCCAGCACTATTCCAAAGCAGTGGAAAAGCGGAACGCAGCAGCAAAGCTTGTCTGAAGAGGAGAAAAGCATGTGCTCGCCGGTCAGAAAACCGTTGTTGGTAATGTTGCGGTGAGTGAGCATAACTCCTTTAGGGAAGCCAGTCGTCCCCGATGTGTACTGCATATTGACAACATCGTTGCACTTCACCTGGGCTTTCAGCCTGTCCAGTTCAGTGTCATCTGTGTTTTCGCCGAGAATGAGAAGTTCCTGGGTGTTGTACATTCCGCGGTACTTTTCCTGGCCTATGAAAACCACGTTCTTCATACAAGGGAAACGGCTGCTCTCCAGTTTTCCTCTTTCGCATTCCCTGAGTTCAGGCAGCATCTTGTAGGTCATTCCGAGAAAATCCGTATCCCTGTCGCGGTCTATGATGCACAGAGTATGAAGGTCAGCGTCCTTGCACAGATACTCCAGCTCATTCTGCTGATAATTCGTGTTGACGGTAACGCACACCGCTCCAATCTTGGCGCAGGCATACATAACAGTCAGCCAGTCAGGGACATTCGTCGCCCATATGCCCACGTGGGTTCCGCGGGTCACGCCTATTCCTATGAATCCTTTCGCCAAAGTGTCCACACGATGGTTCAGCTGGGCGTAAGTGAACCTCAGGTCACGGTCAGAATAAACCAGCGCCTCTCTGTCCGGACATTCGCTGGCCCATTTCTCAAGCCATTGGCCGATAGTCCTGTCAGAAAGCGGAAGCTCACGGCTTTTTCTTCTGAGGCGGCTCTGGATATCCGCCAGAATATCGGAGACCCTGCGGGAAGCATTGTCTCGTATCTCCTTGATTCTTTTTACCATAGCAGAAAAGTGATTTGGGCTATGCAGGGAAATATGTCACTGCGAGAATCTTGCAAGGTTTCCTCTTGAGAGCTGAAGCGAGATGATGAGGAACTATCGAATCGTAATAAATGCTCTGCCCTGGCTTTAGGACATAAACCTGTTTTCCGTAGCCGACTTCAAGCTTGCCGTCAAGCACAAGCAGGAATTCCTCCCCTTCATGGGATTTATAGAATTTCCTTCCTCCTGCCGGATCCAGGATAATCACGGTAGCGTCCATCTGCCTGTTTTTCTTCTGAGTTGAAAGAGAAAAGAAGTGCATATGGTCCCTTCCGGCGCTGCGGCCGCGGATGCCGTTCACCCTCCTCCTTGACTTGAGGGAAGAAACAACCGGGGAAAGGTCTTCCTCACCATCCAGGAAAGTTCCGGTTCTGATTCCTAATACTTTTGAAATCTTAGACACATTGCCAAGATTCGGTGTATCATCATCATTTTCAATCTCTTTCAGATAAGATTTGCTTAATCCTGTTTCTTTCTTGATATCTTCAACCGTCATTTTCCTGGCTTCACGGACCGATTTTATCCGGTTACCAATTTTAGTGTCGACCCTGTTCATGTCCTAATGCTTATAAAAACGAAGCGAAATTAATAATATTTTCTTTCTCACTATACACATATTATACCACAACTTTTGCAAATTCGTGCCTTGGCGCGCTCTACAAATCGGAAAAAACACTATATTAGTGGTTGTTAAGAGTGTTTGCAATATGGATTTCAGACTGAAAGTATTTGTTACGGCAGCCGAGTTTTTGAACTACAGCCACACGGCCGAGGCCCTGGGAATCTCCCAGCCGGCAGTCAGCAAGCACATAAAAGCTCTGGAAGACGAATACAAAGTGAAGCTTTTCTCAAGGCAGGGCAACAGGTACAGTCTAACCTACAGCGGGGAAATCCTCCTGGAGAAGGCTAAGAGGATATTGTCCCTCTATAAGGATATGGCACAGGAGAGCGCACTTCTTTCCACCGTTACAGAAGGGAATTTCACCATCGGCATCCCTTGTGCCCTATACCATGGAATGTTTCCGGACTTTGCAGCAGACTGGTGCCGCTTGTCGCCAAACAGCAACATAAGCCACAAGATCCTGGACCTCAAACAGATTGAAAAAGCTGTCCTGAATGGCCAAGTCAGTGTGGGAATCAAAGACGGCGGAAAGGAAGAGGATCTGGATTACTTCTTCACAGATATCCTGCTGGCCGTTTCCCCTTCGCTGACAAAGGATAACCAATACATAGACATCGCCGAGACAAGGCTTCTCTTTTATGAAGGAGATCCCGAGACTTCAGCAGAAATCTCCGCGATGCTCTCAGATTCCGGCATAAACCCAACCACACTTAAGGTTGCGGCCACGATGAAAGATCCTTCTGCCGCGATAAAGTTCCTTGTCGAATACGGCAGAGGCACTTCCTCTACTGCTCCCCCTCTGGTTTCCTTCCTGTGGAAGAGCCAGGTCTACAAACTGATAAACAAGGGGATACTTAAAAACATCAACATAACGGAACTGGAAGATATATCAAGAATAACAAGACGTTACTCCGTAGTCAGAAGCCCTGGAAACACATTGCCTACCTTCACATCGTTTGCACGCGGCTGGGCTCACTCCTCAAGCTTGTAAACCATCTTGTTGTAGAGTTTGTACCTCTGACCGCTTTCCGGGCAGACGGCTATCATATCTCCACCTTTTTCCTTCTTGAACAGCAGGCGGCAGCCCCTTTCACTCATCCATCCGATCTGACGGGCAGGATTCCCTACGACCAGGGAGTATGGAAGAACATCTTTTGTTATAACCGCACCGGCGCCGATGAAGGCATATTCTCCTATGTTATGACCGCAAACGATTGTGGCGTTGGCGCCGATGGTCGCACCCTTGCCCACCATCGTCCTGCGGTAGCTGTCCTTGCGGCTTACAGCACTTCTGGGATTCACGACATTTGTGAACACGCAGCTAGGCCCGAGGAAAACATCATCTGCGCAAATGACTCCGGTATAGACAGATACGTTGTTCTGAACCTTGCAGTTTCTCCCGAGCGTAACACCTGGAGATATAACCACGTTCTGCCCGATGTTGCACATTTCCCCGATAACCGCCCCCTGCATAATGTGGGAGAAGTGCCAGATCTTTGTTCCGTCACCGATGGAACATCCCTCATCTATCACCGCCGTAGGGTGAGCAAAATACTTTTCTTCCATACAACAAATATAATCTTTTATTGCTATTTTTGGAATATCTAAGAAACATCACAAAATGAAGAATGTATCATACTATTTTGACAATAATTAACAATCAACGATATGGCACTCATCAAATGCAAAGAATGCGGAAAGGAAATTTCCGACCTGGCAGCAAGCTGCCCTCATTGCGGAGCTCCCCTGAAGGCTGCATCCACTGCCCCTCAACCTAATTACCAGCAGCAAGTTGTTGACCAGCAGAAGGCTCAGCAGAAGAGCATGATGAAGACGATGCTTTTCAGCACTCTGATCAGCGCAGCTGTTTCATTCGTATCAAGACTATTCTACCGCAGGTTCTAGTTCTATTTCAGGAGTTGGTAGGAAGTGACATTCTTCAGGCCCGGGTAACCGAAGTAACTGTCGCTGACAACTCCGTGAATTACAATTGGTTTCTTGAGATGCTCCGGGTGGTCGACAAGATTTAGGTTCTTCCTGATTTCCCCATTGGGGAGTTCCACCCCTATTGTTTTTTCCCTTAAGGCCTGCCAGTCCTGGGCGCCTATTACTATATTGGTCTTGGAGGTGAAAGGCTTTTCTTTCTTGAAGGATGTGCTGGAAACGTCTCCTCCCACGATATATCCGAAAAGGTTTATAGTGTCCCCGATGTGGGTCTGGGCGTACCAGACGGAATTACAACCGTACGGAGCAATACCGCCAAGATTGAAATACTCGTCTTTGCGAACCCTAGAAGTGTCTGCCTTGAAGGAGAATCCATTGTATGCAACCTTGGTCAGGTCATAGTCCAGGGCTATGGTTACAAGTTCCGCTGCCTTGAGCTTGCGCTTGAAAAGAAGAGTGTCTGCATAACCTGGCTTATCCGGCGGCGTATAGGTTGAATAGCCGTCCTTGTTCTTGTAGATTACCGATATTTCTCCCGGATAAAAATACAGGTAATGCCTTGTGCCATAACCGTATTTTGCGACTATGGTGTCCCTTTTCAGATAGATTCCCGTACCCTTGAACCAGCTGGTGAAGCCGTGGGTAAAGCTGAACCGGATGCCGCCGGTCAGCTGGCGGGATACGATTTCCACCTGTAATGTACTGTCCTTGACAGCCTTGACACTCTGCTCCTGTCCAAATAGAGGATAAATATCCGGCTCGGTGAACTCCCTGGAAGTAACCCTGATCTTGTATGTACCGGCCTTGACATAAAAAACGTCGGGGCGGCCCACATAGGAACTGTCATAGACAGTCACGCCGCCGGAAGTGGAGATTTTCAGGCGGTAGTTACTGGAATCCAATGGATTTGTGTTGATTGCCGATGAGCTGACAACACCTTCAACCTCATCTGTTATTACTAGGCAGCTATCGTAGGATGCCCTATCCAGGAAAAAGGTCAGCGCTGCCATTCCCTTGTTGGGGTCGGTGTCCTTTTCCTTTTCATCTTCCTTTTGATTCAGGGGCTTGATGCAGGACGCCAGACTAAGCGCCAAAGCTAACGCCGCCACAATCCATAAGAAAGCCCGCTGGAGTTCAGGCATGCATCCTCTGAATTCTTTCTTTGATAATCCCTTCATATAATATGCACTTTTAAGTTAGACAAGTGCAAGATAATGCGGGAGTTGAACGCATTGCAAACCAAACTGTACAATTGACTGTGTCCGCCCCTGAAAAAAAAGAGGATGGCTGTTGACCATCCTCTTCCGCAAGGCCGAAGCCTTGACTTAACCTAAACTTAAACTATGAAAAACAGTGCTATCTATTACAAATTCCGTTCCACTATTGCACAATTCGCATCTTCGCAAACTTCAGAAGCAGGGTCTTGCGGCCATGCTCATCGAAGTCCACAATGGCTTTCAGGTCTCCTGCATTGCCGCTGAGAGTAATGATCCTGCCCATTCCGAACCTCTCGTGCTCAACCCTCATACCCTCTTTCATCCTCGTAGGCGCATCGGCGACAAAGTTCTCATTCTTAGGCCTAAGCGATGTGGATGGAGTAAACTGCGGACGCTGTGGCGCAGGGTAAGAAGGCTGTGAAGAAGGTTTAGGGACAGCGCGGCGTTCAGTTCTCGGGAAACCTGTCCATCCAACCTGACCGAATGGAGAGGAAGTGTGCTGCGGAATGGTTTCTTCCAGCGGGTTGAGGATGAACTGACGGTCAATTTCCCTGATGAAGCGGCTTGGAAGATTGTTCTCGTAATTGCCCCAGCGGAACCTGGATCTTGAGAAGGAAAGCCTGACGGCATTCTCGGCCCTGGTCACAGCCACGTAGAAGAGCCTGCGCTCCTCTTCTATCTCCTTCTCGGCATTTCCGGAAGGACCTCCGCTAGGGAAAAGGTTTTCCTCCAGACCTGTGATATAGACGTAAGGGAATTCCAACCCCTTGGAAGAATGGACTGTCATAAGGGAAACCCTGTCATCTTCCTTGTCTTCCATTGCGGCCGGATGGGAAGTCTCGGAACTCTCCTGGGCTGAATCCGAATCGGCGACAAGGGCGATGTTCTGCAGGAAAAGGTCAATTGTAACCACTTCCGGACCATATTCCCCGTCGTCTCCGTACTGCTTGAATTCTTCAACTCCTTCGTCAACGAAGGTCTTTATGCTGTCCAGGAACTCCAGTACGTTTTCCAGAATGGTCTGTCCGTCGAGAGAAGTATCCGCCTTCAAGGCAGTTGTTATGCCGAAAAGGCTGTCCATCTCCATGGCAAGTTGGTAGGCATCCTCCGTCTGGGCCTTGGAACGGAGAGTTTCCATCTTGAGGGTAAAATCGCGGACCTTGTCCAGCAAACCCTGACGGATCTGGAATTGTTCTGCGCTATAGCTCATTACCGCATCCGTCAGGCACTTGCCGTTGGCGGTGGCAAGAGCGATGATCCTTTCCATGGATGTCGCGCCTATGCCCCTGGACGGATAATTGACCGTACGCTTGAAGGCCTCGTCGTCCTGAGGATTGGCAATGAGCCTCAGGTATGAAACCATCCTTTTGATTTCCGCCCTCTCGTAGAAAGAATGGCCGGCGTATATCTTATACGGAATATTCTTTTTTCTCAATGCCTCCTCGATGTTCCTGCTCTGGGCATTGGTACGGTAGAGAACGGCGAAGTCCTTGAAACGGGCACCGGAACGGTGGATCTGGGCCATGATCGATGAAGCAACCAAAAGAGCCTCCTCCTGCTCCGTGTAGGCCTGCAGAAGTTCTATCTTCTGTCCCACATCCCTTTTGGAATAGCACTCCTTTGTGATTCGTCCCTTGTTCTTGCTGATAACGGAATTGGCGGCATTGACTATGGTCTGGGTAGAACGGTAATTGCGCTCCAGGCGGAAAACCCTTGCATCGGGATAATCCTTCTGGAAATTGAGTATGTTCTCGATTCTCGCCCCGCGGAAGGCGTAAATGCTCTGGGCATCATCTCCAACCACGGTTATGTTCTGGTGATCCTGTGCCAAGGCTCTAAGTATCACATACTGGAGATAGTTGGTATCCTGGTACTCATCCACCAGTATGAACTGGAAACGGGCCTTGATCTGGGCGAAAGCATCCGGATGATTGGCCAGAAGGCGGTAGGTATTCAGGAGGATATCGTCGAAATCCATCACCCCCTGCTCCTTGCACTTTCTCTGGTACATCTCATATATGCCCTGGATGAAAGGACGGCGGGTTCTTTTGTCAGATTCAATCAGTTCCGGATGGTTAAGATACTCCTGCGGAGTGATGAAATTGTTCTTGCACTCGGATATGCGGCTGGAGATTTCGTTGGGCTTGTAGACCTTGTCATCCAGCTGGAGTTCCTTGATGCAGCGCTTTATGAGAGCTTTGCTATCGTCCTTGTCGTAGATGGTGAATCCCGGAGGAAAATCCAGCAGAGCGGCATATTGCCTGAGAAATCTCAGGAATATGGAGTGGAATGTCCCCATATAGATCATCCTTGCTGCCCTCTCCCCGACCATATCCGCTATCCTTCCTTTCATCTCCCTGGCGGCCTTGTTCGTGAATGTAAGCGCCAGCACGCTGTAAGGCTTGTATCCGTGAGAAAGTATGTTCGCGATTTTGCAGGTCAGTACCTTTGTCTTGCCGCTTCCTGCCCCGGCAACTATCAGACAAGGCCCGGTAAGACACATAACCGCAGCCTTCTGAGCATCATTCAACCCTTCCAGAATTTTGTTCCCTTCATTTTCCATACAGTTAGCAAATTTAAGGAAAAATTGCGATTAATTGTTTATATTTGTCGGTTGTAGTAAAGTAAGACATTTACAATTAAAATAATAATCAACAAACAGATATGGAGACTATAAGACTTCACAAAGGTTTGGACCTGCGCCTTAAGGGCGAGGCCCAGAAGAAAGTCTTGCAGACTCTCGGGGAGGAAGTCATATCCGTCAAGCCTTCAGACTTCAGGAACATGGTTCCGAAGCTTCTTGTTGCGGAAGGCGACGCCGTCAAGGCCGGCCAGTTTGTCTTTGCAGACAAGAAAAGACCGGAGATTGGCTTCTCTGCTCCTGTCAGCGGTGTGGTAAAGGCCATAGTCAGAGGCGAAAAGAGAAAGCTTCTGGCTGTGGAGATTACTCCGGACAAAGAGACTCAATACGTGCAGTTCAAGCAGTTGAGCCCTTCATCCGCAAGCCGGCAGGAGATTCAGAAAGTATTGCTCGAGAGTGGCTTATGGGCCTGCATCATCCAGCGCCCGTACGGGATTATCGCTAATCCTGAAGACACGCCAAAAGCTATCGTGATTTCTGCCTTCAACTCAGCTCCTCTGGCTGCCGACATCAACTTCACCGTCAAGGGCGATGCTGATGCCATGCAGCTTGCAGTGGACGCTTTGGCAAAATTCACAAACGGAAAGGTATACGTGAACCTCGACGCCAAGAATGGCGGAGGTTCCCCTCTCAACCTTCTCAGGAATGTTGAGAAGACAATGTTCAAGGGTCCGCATCCGGCCGGAAACGTCGGCGTGCAGATCAATCACCTCTGCCCTATAGGCAAGGGTGAAATCGTATGGACTGTTCAGCCTCAGGCTCTGGCTGCAATCGGAAGACTGCTCTCAAAGGGTATCTACGATGTAACCAGAACCGTTGCCGTGGCAGGTCCAAGGGCTTTGGACCCTGGTTATGTTAGATGTGTTCCGGGAACTCCGATGAGTTTCTTCAGGAAGGCTGCCAGGGTTAAGGAAGAAGAGAAACTCTACGGACAGGAAGTTGGCGTAAGATATGTCAGCGGCAATCCTCTCTGTGGAGAGAACGTCGGTGAAAACGGAACCCTCGGCTTCTATGATGACACCGTAACTTTCCTTACAGAAGGCAATTACAGAGAACTTTTCGGATGGGCCAAGCCATTCAGGATGAAGAAATTCAGCACATCAAGGAGCTACTTCTCCTGGCTTGCCCCTAAGAAACAGTATGAGGCGGACACCAACGTAAACGGCGGCGAGAGAGCATTCATCGTCTCCGATGTTTACGGAAAAGTGCTTCCTATGGACATCTACCCGGTTTATCTGCTCAAGGCCATACTGGCTGGCGATATCGAGAAGATGGAGCAGTTCGGAATTTATGAAGTAATCGGCGAGGACTTTGCCCTCTGCGAATATGTGGATCCTTCCAAGATTGAGATCCAGAAAATCGTAGACCAGGGCATTGATCTGATGCTTAAAGAAATGGCATAAGGTTATGAATTGGATTCTCAAAACAATGGACAAGATGAGGCCGACATTCTCCAAGGGAGGAAAGCTCGGCTGGCTTCACTCTACCTTTGACGCCTTCGAAACCTTTGCCGCCGTTCCTTCAACCACTACGACAGGAAAGGTTCACATTAAGGACTGCGTGGACATCAAGAGAGTGATGATTGTAGTCGTGATGGCCCTGATGCCTGCATTCTTCTTCGGAATGTGGAACACTGGTGACCAGCACTCTCTGGCTTTCGGACTTCAGTGGGGATTCTGGATGAAGGTTTGGTACGGTTTCTACCGCATCCTTCCTTTGATCCTGGTTTCCTACATCGTGGGACTCGGAATCGAGTTCGCGGTAGCTCAGGTCAGAGGCCACGAGGTAAATGAAGGATATCTGGTTACAGGATTCATCATTCCTCTGATCATGCCGGTAGACATACCTCTGTGGGTACTCGCACTGGCTGTCGCCTTTGCCGTAATCTTCGGAAAGGAAATCTTCGGTGGAACCGGAATGAATATCTGGAACCCAGCCCTTCTGGCAAGAGCTTTCGTATTCTTCGCCTATCCTTCAACGATTACTGGAGATACCGTATGGATCGGTGGACTTGGCAGACATGCCGACAAGGTTGTGGATGGATTCTCAGGCGCAACCCCGCTGGCTCAGCTGGCCGATACCGGAACTACTCCTGACTTCCTGCAGATGTTCATCGGTAACATCCCAGGATCAGTCGGAGAAACTTCAACCATCGCCATCCTGCTGGGTGCCGTCCTTCTGATCTGGACCGGCGTTGCCAGCTGGAAGATTATGGTATCCTGTGTTGCCGGTGCAATTGCAGTCGGAACGCTTGCTGTAGGCTTCGACGCATCGCTGAACCATCTGGTGATGGGTGGCTTTGCATTCGGTGCCGTGTTCATGGCTACAGACCCTGTTTCTTCAGCACAGACAGAGACAGGCAAGTGGATCTACGGATTCCTGATCGGAGCCATGTGTATTATTCTGAGATTGTTCAACCCTGGATACAGAGAAGGTATGATGCTCGCTATCCTGCTGATGAACACTATGGCACCTCTGATTGACTGGTGCGTGGTGAGAAAGAACATCCGCAGGAGAGAGAAGAGAGCTGTAGCCGCAAAATAATCGCGATATGGATACTAACAAAAACACATACACGGTAATTTACACGATAGTTATGGTAGCTATCGTGGCTACTATCCTCGCCCTGGTGTCTATGGGACTGAAGGACAAGCAGCAGACCAACATCAAGGTTGAAAAGCAGATGAACATCCTGGGCTGCGCTGGCCTGGCAAAGGACGCCAAGACTGTTTCAGACAGAAACAGCTATGTTCAGGACGAGTTCAAGAAATACATCACAGAAGCTCTGGTAGTCAATTCTGATGGAGAAGTCCTCAAATCCGAGACTGAAAACCTGGATGCCAGCGATGCCTTCAAGGTATCTACAGCAGACCAGTTCGACATCATAAGGAAGATGGAAGGTCTCCAGGACGAGGCTGAAAAAGAGAAGCTTGCAAAGCAGATCCAACTCCCTGTATTCGTTTGCCAGACTCCTGAAGGAGGAAAGAACTACATTCTGTCAGGCTACGGAGCAGGCCTTTGGGGGCCGATCTGGACCTACATTGCAGTAAAGGAAGACGGCAAGATTGCCGGCGCCCTCTTCGACCACGCCAGCGAAACTCCTGGACTTGGTGGAGAAATCGTTACAGACAAGTTCCGCTCCCAGTTCACAGACAAGGTGGTTCTGGAAGGCGGCAATATTGTTCCGATAATCGTCGTCAAGGGCGGTGGGGCAAAACCTCAGAACAACGAGATCAACGCCATCAGCGGAGCCACCATCACTTCAACCGCTGTACAGAAAATGATTTCCAACTGGATGGAGCTATACAAGCCTTATCTTCAAAAGATAACTTCTAAAACTGAATAGTTATGGCAATGGACAAGAAAATATTCACTACACCTATAATCAAGGCCAACCCTATCACGGTTCTGGTACTTGGCATCTGTTCTGCCCTTGCGGTAACTGTAAAGTTGGAACCTGCAATCGTGATGGGAATCTCCGTTACCCTTGTGACAGGACTTTCTAGCTTCCTTATCTCATTGATAAGAAAGACTATACCTAACCGAATCAGGATCATCGTGCAGCTGGTAGTTGTTGCAATGTTCGTTATCCTGATTTCGGAATTCCTGAAAGCATATGTATATGACGTGAGCAAGCAGCTCTCAGTATATGTGGGCCTTATCATCACCAACTGTATCATTATGGGTAGAATCGAGGCCTTCGGTCTCACCGAGAAGCCTCTGCCTTCACTCGTGGACGGTCTGGCAAACGGACTGGGCTACGGACTGATACTGGTGATTGTTGCATTCTTCAGGGAACTTATCGGAAGCGGTACCATCTTCGGGCTTCAGGTAATCCCTCAGAGTTTTTACGAGGCAGGCTACATGAACAACGGACTGTTCATAATGCCGCCTATGGCTTTGATACTTATCGGATGCCTTATCTGGATTCAGAGAAGCATTCAGAAAGAGGATGACAAGAAATAAACACATACCACTATGGAAGCATTGAACATTTTCGTAAAGAGCATTTTCGTAGACAACATGATCTTTGCATACTTCCTTGGAATGTGTTCATTCCTTGCAGTATCAAAGAACGTGAAAACTGCTATCGGACTGGGTATCGCCGTTATCTTCGTGCTGGGCATCACCCTTCCGATCAACTATCTTTTGAACAAATACTTGCTGAGTCCGGGAGCCCTCAGCTGGATTTCTCCAGACCTGGCAAATGTAGACCTGAGCTTCTTGAGTTTCATTATCTTCATCGCCGTTATCGCTTCGTTCGTGCAGCTGGTGGAGATGGTAGTCGAGAAGTATTCTCCTTCTCTGTATTCCTCCCTGGGAATCTTCCTTCCGCTGATTGCAGTGAACTGCGCCATCCTGGGCGCATCCCTGTTCATGCAGCAGAGGGCTTTCCCGAGCCTGGGAATCGCAACCTGCTACGGACTGGGAAGCGGCGTGGGCTGGTTCCTGGCCATCGTATCGATTGCGGCAATCAGAGAGAAGATAGCATATTCAAAGGTACCGAAACCTCTTCAGGGACTGGGCATCACATTCATAATCGCCGGCCTTATGGCTATCGCCTTCATGGGCTTTATGGGCATTAACATCTAGGAGGATTGGATATGAGTACAGTAATTTTAGTTTCCATTATCGTATTCCTGATCATCACCCTTCTGCTTGTTGCCCTTCTGCTTTTTGCAAAGGCCAAGCTCCTGCCATCAGGAAATGTCACCATAGACATCAACAACGGCGAGAAGCAGCTTGAAGTCGCTACCGGCGGAACCCTGCTTTCAACCCTTGCAGACAACAAGATTTTCCTTCCTTCCGCCTGCGGTGGAAAGGGAAACTGCGGAATGTGCAAGTGCCAGGTTGTAAGTGGCGGCGGAACCATCCTGCCTACCGAGGTCGGATTCTTCTCACGCAAGGAGCAGCTCTCCAACTGGAGACTCGGCTGCCAGGTCAAGGTTAAGGAAAACCTGGGCATCCTCCTTCCTCCGGAAGTTCTCGGAGTCAAGAAGTGGGAGTGCACCGTGGTAAGCAACCACAACGTGGCTACCTTCATCAAGGAATTCGTGGTGAAGCTGCCTGAGGGTGAGAACGTAAACTTCCGCAGCGGCGGATACATCCAGATAGACGTTCCTGCCTGCGAGGTGGACTACAAGAACATAGACGTAGAGCCTGAATATCGCGGAGACTGGGAGAAGATGGGAATCTTCGGCCTGAAGATGGTCAACCCTACTCCAACCTTCAGAGCCTACTCAATGGCCAACCACCCGGCAGAGGGCAACATCATCATGCTGAACGTGCGTATCGCAACTCCTCCGTTCGACAGGGCAAAGAAGCAGTGGGTTCCGGTAAATCCTGGTATCTGCTCTTCTTACATCTACTCTCTCAAACCTGGAGACAAGATCACCATCAGCGGCCCTTACGGCGAATTCTTCATCAAGGATACCGACAACGAGATCGTATTCATAGGCGGTGGTGCCGGAATGGCTCCTATGAGAAGCCACATCTTCCACCTGTTCAAGACATTGCACACGAAGAGGAAGGTCAGCTTCTGGTATGGTGCACGTTCCCGCAGAGAGATGTTCTACGACGAGGACTTTGCTGAAATCGCACGCGAGAACCCTAACTTCTCATACCACGTTGCGCTTTCAGACGCACTTCCTGAGGACAACTGGACGGGCCCTACCGGCTTTATCCACCAGGTTCTGTTCGACAACTACCTGAAGAACCATCCGGCTCCTGAGGATATCGAATACTACCTCTGCGGTCCTCCTATGATGACCAATGCGGCAGTCAACATGCTGGATAATCTCGGCGTACAGCCGGACAACATCATGTACGACAACTTCGGCGCCTAGCCAAAGCGATGACATGATTAAGAAAGCCTCCCAGCGGAGGCTTTTTTATTTGGGAAATCGGGAATAAAAACTTATCTTTGAAAACTTTATACGCAAATTTGATTTGATTTTTAAATTTCAACGATAGTTATTATGAATAACGTAATAAGCATGAACCCGAACGCCATCGTGGCGTTCCTTCAAAAGAAGCCTTCCGAATTCACCAAGGAAGACATCATAAAGTACATCAAGGCCAACGGCATCCAGATGGTGAACTTTATGTACCCTGCAGGTGACGGAAGACTCAAGACCCTGAATTTTGTAATCAGCGACGAGGATTATCTCAACACCATACTCTCCTGCGGAGAAAGAGTTGACGGAAGTTCTCTTTTCAAGTTCATCGAGGCTTCCAGCTCGGACCTTTATGTACTGCCAAGGTTCCGCACCGCATTCTTGGATCCGTTTGCGGAGATTCCTACGGTTACCATGCTCTGCTCTTTCTTCAACAAGGACGGGCAGCCTCTGGAAAGCGCCCCTGAGCACACACTCAGAAAGGCCTGCAAGATCTTCAAGGAGAAGACCGGATGCGAGTTCCAGGCAATGGGAGAGCTTGAATACTATGTGATCGCCGAGGATGACGACCTCTTCCCGGCAACAGACCAGAGAGGCTATCACGAGAGCGGCCCGTTTGCAAAGTTCAACCAGTTCCGCACCCAGTGCATGCACTACATCGCGCAGGCAGGCGGACAGATCAAGTACGGCCACTCCGAGGTCGGAAACTTCACCCTGGGAGGAAAAATATACGAGCAGAACGAGATAGAGTTCCTGCCTACAGAAGCGGAAGACGCTGCAGACCAGCTGACTCTGGCAAAGTGGATCATCCGTAACCTTGGATACCAGCAGGGATTTGACGTTACCTTCGCCCCTAAGATCACTTCAGGCAAGGCCGGAAGCGGACTGCATATCCACATGAAAATCACAAAGGACGGCAAAAGCCAGATGATTGAAAACGGAGCTCTCTCCGAGACCGCCCGCAAGGCCATCGCCGGAATGATGGTGCTGGCTCCTTCCATCACCGCCTTCGGAAACAAGGTTCCTACATCTTACTTCCGTCTGGTTCCTCACCAGGAGGCTCCTACAAACGTATGCTGGGGAGACCGCAACCGTTCAGTACTTGTAAGAGTTCCTCTGGGATGGACAGCCGGCGGAGACATGAGTTGCGTTGCCAACCCTCTTGAGAAGCCTTCAGGAATCGACACCACCCAGAAACAGACCGTGGAGATGCGTTCTCCGGACGGAAGCGCAGACGTTTACCAGCTCATAGCAGCTCTCTGCGTAGCCTGCCGTATCGGCATCGAGATGCCTGACGCCCTGCAGGTTGCAGAAGACAAGTACGTAAACGTCAACATCCACGACGCCAAGAATGCAGACAGGCTGGCAAAGCTCGAGCAGCTTCCGGACAGCTGCCAGGCAAGTGCAAAATGCCTTCAGAAGCAGAGAGAGTTCTACGAGAGAGAGGGTGTTTTCTCTCCGAATATGATAGACGGAATCATCTCTCAGCTCGAAGGTTACAGAGATGGATCACTGAGGAAGGAAATCGAGAACAAGCCTCAGGAAATGCTCCACATGGTAAAGAAATATTTCCACTGCGGATAATCAAAACAAACAAATATGAAAAAGACCCTATTTTTAATCATCGCGATGGTTGCCGGCGGCAGCCTTATGGCCCAGACCCTCGGACAGAACGAACTCGCAGAACTCAAGGCAAGCTTCAACAACGATGCCTTTGCCAAGAGCATCCACAACATCCTCTCCACCAACAAGGGTATCAAGGCTTTGTCCTACAACCCTTCTTCAGTGGTTGGAACAGACGATTTCTTCAAGTACAATGTAGAAGTCAGCGGTATCACGGACCAGAAGAGCAGCGGCAGATGCTGGATGTTCACCTCAATGAACCAGCTCAGACCTATCGTGATGAAGAAATACAACATCAAGAGCTTTGATTTCTCCCATAACTACAGCTATTTCTGGGATATACTGGAGAAGGCCAACCTTTTCCTCGAGAACGTGATCGCCACATCCGACAAGCCTTTCGGCGACAGGGCTGTGGACAACCTCTTCCAGTCCCCTGTAGGTGACGGCGGCGTCTGGAACCTGTTCTTCAACATCGGCGAGAAATACGGTGTTGTGCCTGCAGACATCATGCCTGAGACCGAGCAGAGCAACTCCACCGGCCAGTTCCTGGGAATCGTGAACGAAAGACTCCGCAAGGGAGGATACGATATCCGCCAGGTTTACGAAAAGGCTAAGACCACAATGATGAGCGGCCTGGCAGGCGATCCTCACACCAACGCCGAGAAGGTGAAGATGGAAACCCTCAAGGACGTATACCGTGTACTGGCAATCTGCCTGGGAGAACCTCCAACCGAGTTCACCTGGAAGTTCCGCGACAACAGCGGCAAGATCCAGACCGTCAAGACCACTCCTCAGGAGTTCTACAAGAGCATAGTTCCTGCAGACTACAATGCGAAGGACTATGTGATGATCATGAACGACCCTACCAGAGAGTATTACAAGATCTACGAGATTGACAACTACCGCAACACAATCGAGGGAATCAACTGGACCTACCTCAACCTCCCTAACGAGGACATCAAGAAAGCTGCTGTAGCATCCATCAAGGCAGGCGAGCCTATGTATGCCTCCTGCGACGTTGGAAAGCAGAGCAACACCAGCGGCGGAGTCGGCTATATGGATCCTGGAATGTACGATTATGGCCAGCTTCTTGGCATTGACCTCAATATGGACAAGAAGGCCAGAATCCTCACCCGCCAGAGCGGCTCTTCACACGCGATGCTGATCGTGGCAGTGGATACCGACGACAACGACAAGCCTCTGAAGTGGAAGTTCGAGAACAGTTGGGGACCTCAGGCCGGAAAGGGCGGATACCTCATCTTCACCGACAAGTGGTTCGACGAGTACATGTTCCGTATCGTGATCAACCGCAAGTATCTGGACAAGAAGGCCATCAAGTCTCTTGACCAGAAGCCTGAGATGCTCCCTGCCTGGGACTATATGTTCTGAGTTCCTCAGAACATCAGTCTTTTCACCCCGCTCACTCAGTGAGCACCCCTCAAGGGGTATGCGGCCAATAGGCCGGCCGCTATCGCGGCTTATTAAGAATACGCCTGTGAAGGGGATGAAGGCTGTTGCACCGGTTACCCAGGTTGTTTACAAAGCCTAGTCCCAAAGAACGGTACTTTAAAAGAATGTAGCCCCTCGGCCAAGACGGCTGGGGGGTTATGTTTTCCCTGGAAAGGAACTTCAGAGCCGTTTCCAGGTCTATTTCAGCGCTTGAAAACTTCAGGGTGGATACTTTCCCATCCGAGCCGGAAATTGCCGCAAAAAGGGCGAAATCAGCATCGGGGACAAGCTTCCCCGCCTTTATTTCCCCGACCCTGCATCCAAGGGTCTTTACGCAGTAAGGATTGATTTCAGACAATCCGTTTGCAAAGTCAACTGCGCCTTTGCCGTCACATTCCAGCATATACAGCTGATTGTTCTGATAGTCCATAATCAATCCGCTTCCCTTTTCAGCCACAAATCTTGCTTTGCGTGAAGGCTTGATCCTGCCGCCTGAAGCCTGTCCGGAGTTTTTCCTCAACACGGCAAAGAACTGCCCCTCTCCCGGAACTAGCCCCGGCACAAACTGATATCCCCACTCAAGGGCAACCAGTCCGGGAACAAGACTCTCCGCATTCACAGAAAGATATTCGGCTCCCAACTGCTCGGCGATGAACCTCACATTATCTTGGTTTTCAAGATGATTATATGTGCAAGTGGAGTATATCAGCAGACCGCCTTCCCTGAGTGCCGGCCATACATCGCTGATGATTGACCTCTGAAGTGAGGCACATTCCTGGACGCTTCCAAGGCTCCAACCGGAAACGGCGTCCTCGCTCTTGCGGAACATTCCTTCCCCCGAGCAAGGTACATCGGCCAGTATCACGTCAAAGAATCCGGGAAAACGGCCTATGCTGGCAGCTGAGGTGTTTGTAACCACGACATTTGCCGCACCCCATTTTGCAATGTTATCCGTCAGAGGCGGAACCCTTTTCCCGACCGCTTCGTTGCAGACAACAGTCGGACGCTCATCCTTAAGGATGGATAAAAGATGCGTTGATTTGCCTCCAGGACTTGCGCAAAGGTCCAGCACCGCGCCTTTCGGAGATAAGGAATCAAGTATCTTATCTGCGATCAAGGCCGGAAACATGCTGGAAGAATCCTGCACGTAATATGCTCCGGCATGGAAAGACGGATCAAGGGTGAAATTAGGCCTTTCTGAAAGGAAATATGCGTCCTTGCACCAAGGCACAGAACGCATATCAAAACAAAAGTCCGGCTCTGACACTTTCAGCGGGTTAAGCCGTATGGATACCTCCGCAAAGGACGACCCGTTTCCAAGTACATCCAGCAAAGCATTTGCCGCATAATCCGGTAAAGACTCCCTCAGGAGGGCTTCAAAATCTCTCATCGGTTAATGGCCTGCTGAGCGATTTTCTCGGTCATCTGGTCCAGGACGCTCTGGATCTTCTTCCCCATCATAGCCTTGATTATGAAATTCATCTGGGCCTCGACGCATACCTTAACCTTGCTGGAATAAGCGTCTTTGTCTTCTATCTTGAAGATAAGGGAAAAGTCCATCGGGAAGCCTTCCATAGGCCTCATCACGATGCGGGAATATGGCACCCTTTCAGCAACCTTCAATCCGAGGTGCATACCGTTATAATCTCCTTCAACAGTGTCCGGAGTTACGGTCACCTTGTCCCTGTACTCGTCAGGAATCCTGTCCTTCATCAGGGTAAGGTCTGAAAAGGAAGTGAATACGGCATAAGAAGGAGACTTAATCTCAACCTCCTTGCCTTCAAATGTTTCCAAAGCCATATTATCGGTGGTTTATTCTTCTTTAGCAGCGCCTACGCCATTCCAGGTGGACGGATTGATTCTCCATTCCTTGAGAACCTCCACATGCTCGGCATCAATATAATTCTCGGCAACAGCCTCTTCCAGGAGAGAATCATACTGACAGAGAGTGTGAAGCTCCACATCCTTGTACTCGAACTCCCTGCGGCTTAGCGGGAAGTTGTAGGAGAAGATCGCTACCATACCCAGAACTATTCCGCCTGCTTTCCTGAGGGCATCGCAAGCCGAAAGGCTGCTGGCTCCCGTAGAAACAAGATCCTCCACTACCACAATCCTCTGGTTAGGTTCAATCTGACCTTCAACCTGAGACTGGGTTCCATGGTCTTTCGGTTTCGGGCGAACATATACGAAAGGCTTGCCCAAAGCCTCAGCTACCATAATACCCCAAGCGATAGCTCCCGTTGCCACTCCGGCAATCAGGTCCACGTCTTTGAACGAATCGCTGATCACGGAAACAAGTGCTTCCGTAATCATTTTTCTTTCAGCAGGATATGTAAGCAATTTGCGATTATCGCAATATATCGGTGATTTCCAACCGGATGCCCAGGTAAAAGGATTCTCCGCATTCAACTTCACTGCCTTCACTCTCAGCAACTGCTGCGCTACTTTCTTTTCAATGTTTTCCATAAACTCCTCAATCTTTTAATTCTCATCTTTTTGCCAAAAGACAAATATAATGATTTTTATTTATATTTTTGCCTACGTTTTCTATAACAGACACTTGAATGCAAAATATATACTTCAAAAAACGCATACTTTCTATCTGCGGGGCGGAAGAAATTCCCGCAGTTGCTGATGAAAGTATCCTTCTGAGACCGGATGCGGATTATGATCTTTCCAAGATTCCTTTTATGATGGAAGACAATTTGTCTTTCCAGCACTTGATCGTGGAAATTCCCTCAGGAATGTCTGGGGAAGTTTTTATGGACAAAATGCTGTCTGGAGTCAAGAAAATCAATGCCGGAGGCGGACTTGTCGCCGACAAGGACGGAAACTGGCTGATGATTTACCGCAACGGCACCTGGGACCTGCCCAAGGGAATGCAGGAAGAAGGAGAGAATATCGCGGTAACTGCGGTCAGGGAAGTGGCAGAAGAAAGTGGAGTGGAAGCAACGGTTGAGGATCTGCTAAAGGTTACACGGCATGCATACAGGATGTACGGTTCTCTGAATGTAAAGACCATCTGGTGGTACAGGATGAAGGCAAAAGAAAATGCCTCCATCTGTCCGCAGACAGAAGAAGGCATAGAAAAATGCGAATGGGTAACACCTGATGACCTGGACTACCGCCTGGCAAACACCTACCCTTCCATCCAGGATGTTTTTGAAGCGGCGCTGAAAAAGTAATCAGTTCCTAAGATCCACCACCTGGCATCCAGGATGCTCAGAAAGAATAATCTGATAGTCAGAAATCTTGTCAGGCAGTGCTTCTCCGGCAGATGTGACATCCACTACAAACGCCTGGTCTTTCTTCAGCACTACAGTGATCCTCAATACCTTGAATGAAGCCCCGCTGCCCGTAACGTAAATGTCTGCACGCTGATAATAAGCTTTTCCATCAGGAGTTACGCTGAACTTTATGCAATCCCTGTCTTTCACCTTCCCGGCAACAGGATCGGAAACCTTCACTCCTTTTCCTGACTTGGAAAGGATGGAAAACGGGTTATCAGAAATTGAAGTGGATGTGCTCTTTCTCTCCTGAATTACATACTCGTTTGACTGCTCGCTATAGGAAGATACCAGGGTCGAAGTGTACTGGAACTCGCTGACTCCGTCCAGTTTCATATAACCTCTTTCCGGCAGGGCCACAAAGAAACCCCGGTTATGATAAGCGTTTCCTTTCTTGTCCATATTGGTTATCACGATGGAAAGCTTGCGGGCGGAAAAAACGTAGTCAGATGCACTGCGGAACAGTCTTTCGCCCTCAGTCTGCCCCCAAAGGGAAACTGATGCCATCATAATCGCCGATAAGGCTGCAAGATATGTATAGATTCTTTTCATCTATCGTCCGTACTCGTTTCTGATCTCTTCCAGCTTGTCGTCCAGGCTGAGAAGGTCAGGAATGAGACTCGGCCGAGGTTTGGCTCCGTCCTGAGGCCCCACTATTCCCGCTTTCTCAAGCTGGTCGATGAGTTTGGAGGCCCGGTTGTAACCAATGTCCATCTTCCTCTGAAGGAAGGAAGCGGAACCGCCACCTGCAGAAACTATCAGACGAGCCGCATCGTCGAACATCTTGTCCCTCATCCTGAGGTTTGTCTCTCCGAGCGGAACGCTGATATCTCCCCTGCCGCCACCGTTGTTTCCACCGGAACTCTCCTCGTCTTCTGGAGGTTCAGGCAAATACAGTGCCGTAGAATATCCGACCTGGTCGGATATGAAGTTGACCACGCGGTTAATCTCCTTAGTTTCAATCAATGCGCACTGGATTCTGGTAAGCTCGCTGCCAGTAGCGTAAAGCATGTCTCCGCGACCGATCAGCTGATTGGCTCCACTCTCGTCCAGAATGGTACGGGAGTCGATGCTGGAACGCACGTAGAAGGCGATTCTCACAGGGAAGTTAGCCTTGATGTTACCGGTAATGATACTTGCCGTAGGCCTCTGGGTTGCAATAACCAGATGTATACCGATGGCTCGGGCCAGCTGGGCAAGACGGGTCAGAGGAATCTCCACATCCTTGCCGGCGGTTATGATAAGATCCGCGTATTCGTCGATAATCAGAACTATGTAAGGCAGGAAACGATGACCCTTGCCCGGATTAAGCTTGCGCTCCAGGAATTTCTCGTTGTATTCCTTGATGTTCTTCACCCTTGCGGCTTCCAGAAGCTTGTAACGGTCATCCATTTCCTTGCAGAGGGATCTGAGCGTGCGCACCACTTTCTGTGTGTCAGTGATGACCGGAGTCTCCTTGTCTTCCGTCTCAGGAAGGCAAGCCAGGAAATGGTTAGCAAGACTTGAATACAGGGAAAGCTCCACCCTCTTAGGATCAACCAGCACGAACTTGATCTCAGAAGGATGCTTGGTATAAAGCAGGGATGTAACCAAAGCGTTAAGTCCCACAGACTTGCCCTGCCCTGTCGCTCCGGCCATAAGCAGGTGCGGAGCCTTTGCAAGGTCGAAAGTGAACACCTCTCCTGAAATTGTCTTGCCCATGGCTACAGGAAGCGCATAACCGCTCTCCTTGCTGCCCGGCTCTTTCATCTTGGTCTGGAGATATTCGATGCAGGACATCAGGGAAACCACACTCGGCTTGTCATTGGCCACCTCAATGCCCACGGCGTTTGTGCCCGGAAGGGTAACCACCCTCACGCCCCTGGCGGCCAGTGAAAGCTGGATATCTTCCTCTAGCCTCTTTATCTGGCTCACCCTGATTCCCGGAGCAGGAACAACCTCATAAAGGGTAACCGTAGGACCCTTCGTCGCCGATACTTTAGAAACCCCTATCTTGTAGTTTGCAAGCGTGCTTACGATCTGATTCTTGTTCCTCTCCATCTCGTCACGGGAAACGTCGTACCACTTGTCTTTATACGTATCCAGAAGATCAAGGGTAGGAGCCACGTAATGAGATAGTTCCAGACGAGGATCAAAAGTCTTCTGAAGCTCCTCCTCAGTATATTCGCCGAGGAGTTCGTTACCTTCTCCCTCACTTTCCTTTACCTCAAGTTCTATGTCCGATCCGTCCGGATTGGCGGAGTCCGTCTCTTCTTTGCCACCTTCCGGTTCATTGTCATCCACAAGCTTTATTTCCATATCCTTGCGGCGCTGCTCCAGAATCTCTTCCTCAGTAAGATCGTCTGGAGTGTCCTCAGGCATATCTTCTCCGTCATCGGTCTGGGAGTCAGCATCATCGGTCTGGCCGTCTTCGGTTTCATCCCCATTTCCGTCTTCAGGGAAATCATCTCCTTCCAGATCTCCCTCATCAGCGGCATCCTGAGTGGCAAGTTCCAGCTTCTGGCCAACCTTCTCGAACCCTCCGCTGATTCTTTTGATCAGACTCTTGTTGATGATTATGCACCAGCCTATTATCGCGAGTATAAGAATAGCGGTTGTACCCGGAGTGCCCAGCATAGTCTTCAGCCAATTGTTCACGGCAAAACCGTAAGATCCGCCGGCGCTGGTTCCAAATAGACGGTCAACACTCGTAAATGAGAATACGAATGAGAAGAACACGCTTATAAGTATGCATCCGAAAACCGTTATGAAGAAAAGTCTTAGAAGTCTTACTTTCTTGATCTTCAAACAGAAAAGCGCTACGCCAAAGAAAAAGAACGGAATTATGAAGGCTCCCAAGCCAAAGAGTTTGCTAACCAAGAGGTTGGCCCACCACAGACCTATCTTTCCCCCTCCGTTCTCAACCGTGGAAAGGGAACTGAAGATATCCGTTCCCATATAGGAACTCTGGTCTTGTGCCCAGGTAAACACGTAAGAAACCAGCGCAATCAGCGTATAAATCGCCAGCGCCAGGAATACAAGACCGCAAATCAGATACAGCCCCTCCTTCCTCTTGGGAGCCGCCATTTCCTGCTCTGCGATCAGCTGGTCTTCTTCTCTCTGTTTTTTCTTGCTCTTAGCCATATCAGTTCTTCTTCCACTTCTTTTTCTGCTGTTTCTTGCCATTGTACTGAGGATGAGGCTGCTGAGGAGTGCCAGGAATGTGAGGCTTGCGGGTGGAGGCATCTGCCATTCCGCTGCCTATATGGACATCCTCCGGAACAACCAGCCTGCCGCCGGACAGGTTCTTGATATCCTCAAAGATTGTCTCCTCTGCAACGGAATCCTTGTTCCAGATCAGGTATTGCTGCTTCATATAGTAGGCAATAACCTTGATCATATGCTTCTTCAGCTCATCGTCAGGACGGTCTGCTATAAGATCTATCATGTTCTGGATATTGCGTCCATAACAGGTAGCCCTTATCTTGTCTTCCTTCAAAGGAATTGGATCCGGTTTGGTGGCCACGCTCTCCCTGGACGGAAGAGGGTAAGGAGAATCTATGTCTATCTTAAAGTCAGATATGATCTGAACGTGGTCCCAAAGCTTGTGGCGGAAATCCACCACATCCCTCAGTTGAGGATTCAAAGTCCCCATAACGGAAACCACAGCCTGTATCTGTTCGTTGCGCTTGGCCTTGTCGGGTATGTTAACCACATACTCAATCATATCCTGCACGTGCCTTCCATATTCGGGCATAATAAGTTTTGCCCTGGTAGTATTGTAGTCTTTGTTTTCCATACAATGGCGAATTTACGAAAAGTTGACGATTGTTCTGCCCAGATAATCGGAGAAATATTCAGATTTCAGCGCATATCGCGTAAGAACAAAGCCGTACTTGAGGAGTCCCCCCTTCTTTGGCTTAAGCGTATGCCCTTTTTCAATCACTTTGCACTGGAGGCATTCCTGCCCTGCGGAAAGGGCTGCGGAAACATCGCTGAAGAAATCCTTTTCCACCCGGCATCCGGCTTTGAGCATAATCACCGCATCTACATCGGACGGAAAATCCAGATTATCCAGAAGCACCCTGCTGCTCTTTCTGAAAGCCGCTACCTTATAATCCACACCGAGAGAGGAAACCTCCATCGGGCAATCGTCTTCCTCAGCGACAGGTTTTTCTGAAGAATCTCCCCACGCGGCTTCAGCCAGGCTTCGGCAAGTATTTTCCCGCAAATTATCGGACCAGCATTCCGAAAGCAGGATAATGAACTTCCATCTCCTGTCTGAAGGGAGGTAGTTTTTCAGCTTCTTCCCGCCCGCTTCGGATTCCACTCCGGTTATCACGACCTTGCAGCAAGGAATACTGTCCAGAAAAGCCCGGTGGGCTTCTGTCCATCCGTCCGCAGCGTCGCTAACCAATACATTCAGGGCTGCGCTTTCCAGATAGACTGAAGGAACCCCGCTTTCAGAGAGCGGAGGATGAACCATCACAAGCAAATTGCCGGAATTATCCTCCCTGAGTCGGGAAATGTCCGGATAACGATAGGCAGTGGAAGAAGAATCCATGTCCTGCCCGTCTTCCATGACATGAACGGCTGCCCCGGATTTAAGGGCGGAAAGACACCCGGCCCGCTTAAACCTGTAGATAGCCGAAGCATTCATTCCAAGGATGTTGACCATTTCTCCCTGCTGAGACACAAGCTTTTTAATCTCCTCAGCGATTTTCTCAGCCTGGGACTTCCATCTCAATGCATTCGAGTATTTTCCTCGGCCGGAAGGAACCTCTTCAACAGCTCCCAGGAGAGTGTCTTTCCCCTCTATCGCGGAGGAAAAGTCTTCCTTGCTCCTCAATCCGGCCTTGCGCCTTGGAAAGAAGATACGGGAAAGTATAAATGCCAGAAGCCATATCACCAGGAGGACCACCGCCAGGGCGGCGCTGCTTCTCCAAGGGAGAGTCAACGGGCAGACTTCATTCTCACGAACCTCAATCGTGGAAGTGTTCCTGGCCGCTTCTTCAAGTTTGCGAAGATAGTATGAAAAGGTGCGGCTGGTTGCAACGGAATCGGTCGAGAAATAGCTCAGATGGATATTCCCCTTCCTGTTCCAGGCCAGCATCTTCCGCATAGCCCTGGTGCTTGTTTCAGGATTCCAGGAATCCAGCTCCCGGGCGATTTTGCCCTCGGACAGGCTCAAGGTCAGAAGGCGGGAATAATCTCCCTCCATTGCGCTCAAGGCTCCGCCTTTGGCGACAAAAGGGCTTTTCAGATAATGACACAGGTAAGAGGCTGTTGAATCCGGCTCCACCTTTATAACGGCACTTCTGCCATACTCTTTGAAAGTAAGGCACATAGCACCTGATGCCAGGAGCCATACAACTCCCAGCATCAGTCCCAGTCTCCCTAGGCGGCAACCGTTTTTTCTGGTTTTGTGTCTTGTCACTTAGCCTTTGCCAACTGAGCCAAAGCTGCAGCTGCCTCCGGAATCTCGTCCTTTACGGAAGTGAACATAGAGGCTGCCTTAGCATAGTTTCCGCTCAAAGCTTCATAAACCGCCTTGGCGTAAGTGAAATATGGAGCCTGCTGACTTACACCGTCGCTCTTCAGCTTGGAGAGGAGTTCTCCGGCTCTTTGAAGATTACCGGCATTCATCGCCGCGTTGGCTGCATTAACTATGGCAATCTCGTTGCCAGGATACTGCGCCAGCGCTTTCTCCATTATGTAAATAAACTCCGGACTGCCCTTTTCCTCAGCATTGGCGGCAAGGAAGAATTCATTAAGACTCAAATCCTTCGGATTGGTTTCTATCTTGTTCTTGATCTGATCTACATCCACATAAGGAACCACCTCATAATCTACAACGTAGCTTGCCCTTCTGAGAGAAGGATAACATTCATTTTTAATCTGCTTGTATTGAACAGGATAGGCAGAAGCCAACTTCTTGTCTTTAGCATCCGGTTTAAGGTCTCCGCGGGCAATTTCCAGAATCTTGTCCTTGTTGTCTATGGATGAAGCCTCTATCCACCTGCACACACCGTCCCAGTCCTCAGCCACAAATGAGGTAGAAACAGGAATGTCCTTGTCTGCCAAAGCTTTGGAAACAACAGACTTCAGGCTTTCAGTACGGGCCTTGGCCAGCTTCTCGTTAACGGCATAACTTCCGTCAGGAGAAGCAAAACCCTTGAGGGAAATTCCTTTGACCTTATACTCGATAGTGTTGCTCTTGAGCATATTTACGATATCTGTAATCTTTTGGATTTCAGAAGCATTGTTTTTGAAATCCTTAACAACCGCACTCTTGCCGACAGCATAGGAAAGATAAGCCTCTCCTTGTTCAGCACGATTCTTTACAGCCTCAGCCACAGGCTGTACATACAGCAACTGAGGAACAAACTTGAACACTTCTTCTTTTACCCTAGATGCCAGAGTGCTTACTCCCTGGCTGAGTGTGCTGTTGCAGCATCCACGGCTTGTCTGGCGGAGAAGCAGCTGGCAATTGTCCATCCAGCTCTCGTAAGGGACGCTTGCAGTATAGCGCTCAGTCTGCGGAGCCTTTCCGGTCTTATAGAATTTGAAATTACGGCCGGTCTTCCCTCCGTTACGAAGGAAATTCCAGTAACGTCTTCCTCCATAAAGTCCGATTGCAGGAAGTTCCTTTACGTTTGTTCCGTCTGTGAGCACTGGAACGATATCCAGAGACTCTTTCTTCCCTACTTCAGCAGGGGAATAATCTATATCCATAGCCACATTAAGCATCGAGGATGTTTGAGTCAACGTCACGTTGCTAGTCCTCACGCCACCGGTAAATACATCAGCGGAGCGGTTAACCGGCTTCTGGGCGTATGCAGCACCCGCAACCATAATTGCGGCAGCCATTGTCAATATATATTTTCTCATGATCTTCATTTTTATCGGTAAGACTAGAATACGTAAACCAGGCTAAGAGCAAGCTTGGTCGGAGCAAAGAAATGACGTTCAGCGTCTTTGATATAAGGAGTATGTGCATTGTAAGGAAGATACTTGTCATGCCTTGCATACATATATCCGAATGCAAACTCGAACTCCATGTTCAGATGCTTTGACAGGATCCAGTCATGGCCCCAGCCGACACCTACACCTGCTGTCCACCCTTCGTAGCGCTTATTCTTCATATTCTTGAAGTTGGCGTTCAATATCTTGAACTTGAGGAAATCTATGTTTCCTACATCATACATTCCGCCCATTACGTGGAAGGCAAAAAAATCACCCGCAAAGCGGTCACAGGTCCAGTACCTGAGTTCCGGCTGTACCAGCCAATGCTTCCAGCGGTGTCCTTCGTGGAAACGGAAAGGATTGTAGTTTCCGGAAATATCCATAGTCCATTTGTCACTCAATCCAAACTCCACGCCCAGATTGACGGTAGCGGTTGCATCATAGAGCAGATTTGTCTTGATGGCCGCTTTCTGCCCCTTTGCGTCATTTGCAAAGCAGACAAGCAGCAGAAGCGCTGCGGCAAAAACAGTCTTGATCCTCATACTGACTATAATTAAACTTAAAATTCTCTCGAATCTCAAAGATAGCAATTTATTTTTCAAGCAGGAAATCCAAGGCCTCAGAGACCGAAGCGTCCTTAAGCAGCACTATTCCCTCCTTGTCTAGAATGTACACCGACGGAGAGTGACGTATGCTGTAAAGGTTATTTTCAACGATATTGCTGCAGTCTTTCCATACCGAGCCCCATGTTTTCGGGCAAATGTTTTTTACCACAGCAGAATTTCCATCCACGCATATTGCTTTTACATACGCCTTATGAGACGTCACCAGTTCATTCAGTATGGGCGATTTCGCCAGTTTCCTGATACCCTCCCTGCACTCAGGGCAGTCTGCTGTGAAGAACACCAGCAATTGATAATCAGCGGTACCAAGAATGTGATTCAAGGAAACGATCACGTCATAGTTGGCAATTTCAAAATCCTCAGCCTTGCTGCCTACGCTGTTTCGCCTGACAATCGTTGCTAGATACCTGCTCCGGGCCTTATATACCTCGTCAATATCAGTGCGCCCTATCTTGTGACTGAGGAACAGCAGCAGCCTTTTCTCGCTGTAATAAGGAGAATCAGGAGTATAGAAATATCTCTCAGCAGCTTCCATTACCTTGTCATAGCCCGTAGGATACTCCCCTCTCCCGCAAGAGGCGGCCACGCTGTCCATCAACTTGCTAACCGACATCTGGGCCACACTGTCTGAAGCCAGCCTCAGCACCCAGAAATACGCCGCCAGCTTGTTCTCCAACCTCTCGGCATTGGATTTGATCTCAGATTCGGCATCCATATCCAAATCGTTGAACCTGGAATAGTCAATCCCTTCCCAGCAGCTCATTACGTATCTATCAGCCCCCGCCTGCACCTTTGCAGCAGAATCTGCGCTCATCTTGGGCATCACAGTGCTAACCTGCCCATACAATCTCACGCCGACCCCAAAAGCAAAGGCCAGAACCAATACTATTATACGCTTTACCGTCCTTTTCACGTTCTAATCAGAAACTCTTTTACACAACAAAACTAATCATCATTTCCCCAATCACCAAGCCAAAACGTACAATTGACGCTGTCCCCCCCTAAAGAAAGAGCCTCGGAATCAATCCGAGGCCCCTTCAAGTATTACTATTGTCTTCTACAATTCTTTACAAGGTTGGCGCGGAACCATTATTTACATAAATAGTAGTACCAGTTGCCTCGTCAATGTCATAAATACTTATAGCAGTAGAGTAATAGTTTGTAGCTCCATAACCGTACCCAGTAGAATATCTAAAGTAAACATTATAACTGCTGGTCAGATCAGAGCGGTCTATGGTAAACTGAGGATTATAACCCTGATAAGTAGTTGTAAATGGCTCATAATTAGTACCGCTTGTATAACATCTGATATTCGTGTTGGTCAAATTACCATTACGGTTGAAGCGCAACGAATTGGCTTCAACAGTCATGGTAGTTGCAACTGTTCCGTTAATAGCAGCAGTAGGATTATATGAAGCTCCGCTCATTGTTAATGAAACGTTATCCCAAGCTATCGTCTGGAAGGTAATGGTCTGGGTCAAATCTGTAGTAGTAGGAGTGAACTTCCATTTGCCGTCTCCAAGGTCTTGGAATCCAGTACCTGTCGGCTTCAGGTTGGTCAGAGTGAAGGTAACTGGCTCAACAACACCATTTACATAACTGAATTCAAAGGTGATAGGCTTGTTCCTTCCTGCAGCGGCAGAAGAAGTAAAGTGCGGATTGCTGTATGACAAGTTGCCGATTGATGCTGTGTAATAATGCGGCGCACTGATTTCAGCTCCGTAAATACCTTCATCACCGCTTGTCAGCAAGCTGATGTTAGCGGTATTGACATTGTTAGTTATATACTCGTATGTATTAGTTCCAATATTAATTAGTCCACTGCCTTCAGCCGGCTTGAGGCCATTCAGCTTGATGATTACCCTCTCAGGAATATCGGCTGCAACCATATTGAATGAGAATAACACAGGCATATCTGGATTTGTCTGAGTGGTGTTGGAGAAATGCAGATTAGTGAAGTTCTTCATCGTGTAAGTGCTGAAGCTGTCGTGAGCAGTATTGAAATACTGGTTTGCAACATATACATCACAGTCGCTAGACTCCTTAGTTGTCTTGAAGTGAGTTGTAACAGTTACCCAGTCATCAGAAGAGGCTTCCTGAAGTGCAAGGTAGGCATCATAATCGAGAGTCTTGACAAACTGATAAGTACCAGTTATTCCATCTATGATGGACTTGCCTGCAGTAACAGGAAGATTATCATTATCTGGGGATATGCTGTTCTTGCTTGACTCTATTTTGAGCTGGAGAGGGAACAATGAACGAGGAAGGTCCTTAGGTATCTTGATAAGGACATCCACCTTCTCTCCCTTGCCCTTGAGGATCTCGTGAGGATTGCAAATTACCTGCATCTCCTGAAGACTCATCAAGTGGAATGTTACAATTCTGAAGAGTTTAGAAGGAACACTGCCATTCATATAATGGCCTGTAATCTTTATAGACTCCGTCTTGGTAACCTCACCAGCATTTGTAGTAGTGAATGAAAGGGTTCTCCAATGCTGTCCATCATCAGAACCAGCACGAGTAATCTCGCCATCTATTACTGCGCCCGTTGCTCCCACCTCATGCTTGGCTATCTCAACTCCAACACCTCCGGAAACTTCACCATTTGCGGAAGAAGTTGTAGCGTCTGCGTCAGGCAAGAACATATATTTGAGCGTTACATTTACTCCATTGCCTACAATTGTGGTGTCGGTATACTGAACGAAGATACGGGCTACGCCGTCAGAAACGTCAGTCAGGTTCTCGGCCTTTTGGTCTGTAGAAACATCACCGGAACCTGATGAGTTAGCCGCATCCGTAGGGGTTGCAGCACCTGGCCTGAGGATACCCGTGATATTTATGGTATAAACCCAGTTTCTGTAGATAGCATAATATCCATTAGCATCTTGAAGCTCTATTCTATAATAGTAATCTTTGCCGCCATAAGTTCCAAAAACAATCAAGAATGTTGCATCCTCTGTAGGTATTGGCCTTTCGTACATATAGACAGGATTTGCAGAGAAAGCAGAGGCTTCTGGAATACTCTTGTCAAGTGTGACTGCTGCAGGAATATTGCCAGGATACCAGCTCTTCAACTGAGTCATAGTTGAATCCTGGTAGTTCATTACAAAAGCGTTGGTCTTCTTGTTGTAAGGAGCAATACTTCCAGCGGTTGGTTTATTTACCAGAGCGTATGATTTCAGCGTAAAGTCTGAAGTTGTGCTTTCAACCACAATCTTTGCAAAGTTACGAACCAGAGGAATATCCTGGAATTTAGCCTTGGTCTCGTCAGAAACCACATACTCGCCATTTACCTTGATATAAATACCGTCTGCATCCTTCTTTGCTTTAATACCATCAGGAAGCTCTATCTTCTGCCAGTAAGCGTCCTGATTGCCTGATACGGTCTGTACAGACATAACCTCATCCTCATACTTAAAAGGCAAGGTTGCTGGGCCATTAGCAATGAAATGCACTTTCAGGTAACTGTCACTGAGCGACAGTCTGACCTTATAGTTGTACTTGGTACTATTCTCAGTAGCATAACCAATAGGATCTGCCTTAACATACTCCTTCAAGAAGCCGGATCCTCCGAATACAGCTACTCTCAGATTATTAACCTGAGGGTCATCTGCCATGACCTTGGTCATAGTCTCAGGAAGGTCTACTCCAAAGATAATGTCTACCTTGTCTGTTGCATCAGGCTCCATTGTTGCCTTGTCATCCTTCATACAGGATGTGAAGCCGAGCAGAATCAGAAATATATAAATAAGCTTTTTCATAATCTTAGTTTACTCCATCTGGTTTGTAACCATACCATTCATCAGTTGTTCCGTACGGTTCTGAACCCCAGTACCATTCATCATATACGCAACGAGCACGAATATTATTATAACTAACTCCACCAGGGAAAGTATACCTGTAGTTATTATCAGGTGTCAACCCTGTTACATCCCTAAAGCCACGAGGACCATTAGAATTATCTGTCAAGAATAATCCACCGCCGGCCCAATAACTAATTGACGGGGAGAAGAGTTCTGGAATCTTGTTTTTATCGGAAAGAGTGATCAGATACTCAATCTCTGCCATTGTCGGAAGTCTCCATCTTCCTGCCGGATAACCATTCTCTTGATAAGAGGCACATCTTTTGACAGCACCTTCGTAGGTTATCGCTGACTGATTTTTACCATAAGAGGATGCTATTCTAAATAATGGAGCTATGAGTTTTTTTGTAGAAGTATCAGTAGGTTTATAATTAGACAGGCCATCTAATCTATAAATCAAAGACCCTGTTTCTGTACCTGAAATACCTTCTTCCTTACGTGGATCACCAATTGAGTATGGATAATTATTTGGAAGAACGGAAACATGAATAGTATACTGGTTCGGATTATTATTTGCAAAACTCATAGCATCACGTCTATCATACACGTGACCCAAATTGTTATAAGGAGATGATGTTCCATCATCAAAAGTTTGAACATATCTCATACTACCACCTGAATTGGAATAATTTCTAATGCCTTTTATCCAGACATATGTGTCGGACGGAAACTTTTCAATATACATTCCAGGGTACTGAATCACAGTTATCTCCTTGTAATAAACAGTCCCTTCAGAATCATCATGTCGAATCGTGAAGGAGTACTCATACGGTGCTACATCAAAGTCATTTGTTGTGATATCATTGTTCAAATTGTGATTGATAACAATGTTATTATTGTTATCCAAAGAAACCCAATTTCCTGATGTAGCAGCCGTGGTATAATTGGTCCACGTATCATTCCTGAAATTGTACTGCCTTACACTCAAGTCCGTAATTTTACACTTGTTACTTGTAACATAAGGTATTTTCAACTGGGTTGTGTTATACATAGTGTGGTTCAATTTTGATACAGAAAGGTATCTTGAACCCTTAATGTCAGCCGCAACAGGAGTGGCCATACCCCAAGGAACTACCCAGTATTCACCTGTAATGTCAACAGAAGCATCGTCAATGTCACTACCCAAGATAGCCACGTCAAGATTGATATGATACCAGTTATTGCTAACAAAGCCTGTTGCATTGTTAGGAAGAAGTACCCTGTAGTAGAACTGCTTTTGGATGCTTCCCCAAGAATGAGGCTTGGTTGCCCAGTCAGGGTTGTACTCGTGGTCGTCACCGGCAACTCTAGTCCAAGGGAGAACGAGTTTGAGGAACGGCTCCTTAGGATCAGCTGTTTGCCAAGTCTGAGGATAGGTATAGAAAGGAAAAGACTTGTGGAACTGGTATGTCTGGCCGCCAATGTTATGAGGTGCCATCTCGCCAGTGAACGGTCTCTGGTCATACTTAAAATAGCTGTAAGGCTTGGCTGCCTCAGGATCTCCGCTTACGAAAGCATTGCTTACTCCATTCTCCAAATAGACGTACATTTGATCGATCATAGGCACCCATTCCTGATTGAGGGTGTATTCTTTGCTGCCATCAATCAGTATAACTGGAGCAATGGTGCTTGGAGTTACATATGCATCCAATGTTATCTTTGAAGCAATTCTGTGAACATTAACAATCTGGGTTGCAACCAGAGTAGCCTTGCGGCTGATAAGTTCAACCTGCTCAACGCCAAACATCACGAATTCTGACTGATCTTTACCTTTACCTCCATTAAGCTGAAGAACAAGATCAAGTGCCTCCAAATCTGATAATTTAGTATTGCCTGTAGGGTGAGTTGCACTTGGATAGTTAACCAAAACTGCAACCTGACAGTTTGTGGAAGGCCTTGGGAAGAGGGTGGTGTTAAGCATTGCCTCATCAATTGGCACATTTACAGTGTACTGGTTGAGGGCGTTTGCAGAAATTCTGCCTTCAAGAACAGCGTTCTGGCCAGTGCCTCCTTCCGGATAGAAGTAATAGTCTATCGTCTTGATGATATTCTCATTGTATGTGTCCTCACCCGGCTTAACTCCGGTTATTCCGGCCTTGGTTGAAGGAGTCATCGTGGAACATACTACATCCAGCGATATGCCGCTCCTTTCCTGAAGATCTGGAGTTCCATCTTCCTTGCCGCAAGAAGCAAAGGCCAGGACTGAAATTGCTAAAAGAAGTATATATCTTTTCATATCGTACTAGTTCTTAGGGAGTAATATAATCCAATCATCACGGTTGATTTCACTGTGTGCATCAATTTCTCTTCCACTTGCGGTAACCGTGAACTTCAGCTTAATCTGCTTGTCAGCAGGTCTTGGAAGGCTGAGGTTAGGAGTAACTGTCAAAGTAACTTTTCCGGAAGAAGTGCCGGTAGGATCAATTGTGCCAGAGGTTGGGCTGATGGAGAAGTACTCGGTGTCGCCGGTCATTCCCACCATCCAGGTTCCGCCTACAGGAGCCATGATTGTAAATGTTCCTACAGGATTCTTACCCGAAACCACGGTTGCCACATTGCCTGAAACGCTGCAGGTTGAAGCGTCGAACTTCAGTCCGGTACGTACAACCAGTGTTCCTGCAGCATAGTCTACGTCATACTCGTTGTAGTCCCAAGGAAGAACCTTGGTAGTAAGCTGAATGAGCTTGTCGGAGAACTGGATTGTGAAGTGATACTTCTTTCCGGCCTCCCAAGCCATCTTAGGGAATTTCATTCTGGCTGTACGGAATTTCTCCTCCCAATTACCATCTATCTCCATCCTATATTTAACAACTATCATCGAGTCTGTTGAAAGATGAGTGTATCCTAAAGCCACACTATCAGTGTTTGGTTGTAAATTTGTAGGAGCAACGTCATCTATTGTCTGAGGCCAGAGCATGAAGTATGTCCTTTCATCTGGATTATCCTGCTTAGTAAGAGGATCGTAAACAGCATTCTCATTCAACACTTTTGTAGTAGTCATATCTGGGAAGAATCTTCCGCCAAAAGAAGCAGTTCCGTATGTCGGAGTAGAAGTAGGAGACGCAAAAGCTATAGTTGCGCTGTTCTTGTTCTTCAAGCCCGCAAAATCTACGAGTTTAACCTCTACAGGAACATCTGTCTTGCTCTCAACCTCCACGCTTATGGCAGTGAACAGGTGCCTCATAACCAAAGGAACCACGCTGTAGTCCTTGCTTGCCGCAGTTCTTTCAACTGCATCTGAATAGAGGAAGTCGAACTGAGTGCTAGCCGGAGTGAAAGTGATTTCAGGAACAGTCAGAGTAGATCCTGAAAGAGTTGGGGTTACTGGATTGGTCAGGTCAGACTTCTTGTCGTAAGTCAGATAGCCGAAAAACTTGTGTGTTCCGCTGGCAGTCCATGGATAGATACCGTTGGATGAATACTTCCAGACATCAACTCCGTTGTAGATGATCTCCTCATCAATATAAGGATCATCAGGATCCCAGCCTTCAACAGCAGTACCGGTGAAACCAGTGATAATGTCATAAACATGAATCTTGCTTCCAACTTCCTTCAAGTCTGTATCGTTCAACATTGCCTTGGTAGCAGGCTTGCCGAATGTGATGTTAGGGAGTTTTGCTGTTGGTGTCTCTGGTTCCTGAGGAACTACAGGATCGTCAATTCCTGAGCTCTTTGAGCAGGATACCAGTAAACTTGCGCTCAGCAGCAAAGCTGCAAAATAGTTATATATACGCATATCCTTAATTTTTTACTCAACGATAATAATATACTCATCATCCGTCCAGTCTACTGCACTAGCGCTTATAAGAATAGGATGCAGACCGATGGTCAAGGTGTAAACTATCTGGTTGTTTTTCTTCCACTCCTCAAGCAGAGATTTCAGAGGAACCTCAACTGTCTCCTTGATAGTTCTGGCAGGATTTGTGGTTTGAATTGTATATGTGATTTGTATAAGGCTTTCATCAGAAAGAGTCTGAGGCATCAGCAGCAGAGTCTTGGAAGCATCTACAAGGGAAACGGCCTCAGCTGACGGATCTGCATCAGTACTAGGAAGAGCCACGTCCAGAGGAACTATTGTATATGTATCAGTAGTTGTTCCAAGAGTCCAGTCTGGAGCAGCACCTAGAAGTTCAGGTGTAAGAGTTCCACTGTTGAGAATATTGACCATCTTGATCTCAGTAACCTTAACGGTAGCTCCACTAGGAGCATCGGTAATGCCCTTGAAGCGAATCTGGGCAAGCTTGTGGGAGAACTTCAGGTCCACAACATCGGTGCTGGTGTGAGCAGATCCTGCAGCGCCGTACATCTGGTTGTCCAACACGTCTGCCAGCATGAAGTCAATCTGATTAGCAGGATCGGTCTGGATGGTTACGGTAAAATCTGCAAAACCTGTCTTGCTTATTCCTGCACCGTTGTGAGGATAATACGCAAAGAATGCAAGACGGTTGCTCTCCTTGGTGTTCGGCCAGTAGCGCTTAGGGCTGTAGGAGTAGTTAGCCGGGCTTCCTGCTCCACCACCATTATAAGTAACTGCTACGTCAGTCATGAACTTACCGTAGGTAGAAAGCTGTTCCGGATCAAATCTTTCACTTGTTCCGGTATTGTAGACATACACGCCGAATGCCTGACCTGAAGGCAATTCAGTTCCTGCTACAAAGCTTCCGTTGGCTTTAGTCACGGAACGGGCGGTATAACCGCTGAACTCCATAGGCTTCTCATACTCTAACTGGTTGTCTCCCTTGCTGCAGGAAAGAACAGCCAGGCTCATGAGGCCTACTGACATCAGCTTGATCATCTGTCTGATTTTTAATTTCATATCTTATAAATATTATATTTTTCTTTTTGTAGTTTGTTTTCTTTCTTCTTGTTTTGAACCGAATCATTCCGGTTCCCTGGAACCCGGAAAGGCGGTCAGGCCCGTCCGGGTTAAAAATTTGGCTGTTAAAACCTTTTAAATAATTAAAGGGTGATGCCAGAAACAACTTCCTCCCAAGGAAGTACAGTTGCAGTGAACTTAATAGGCTTCAGACCAACTGTGAAGGTGTAGAGGATGCTCATATTCTGAGCCCAAGTTGCAACCTCAGTAGTCTTAAGATCTACTTCAGCAGTATTAACAACAGCGTCATCAGAACCAACCTTTACAGAATACTTGATGGTAGCCTTAACTGCGGTTATATCTGTATGAGGAATCATAAGATAAGCAGCCTCAACCTCATCATTGGTAGGGAAATACTGAACCTCTTCATTAAGAGCGGTAGCAGTCTCGCAAACCTTGAAAGGTGTAGCGTCACCTGTAACTGCCCATTCATAAGTAGTAGTACCAGCAGTATAGGTTGGAGTGATGGTTCCATTAACCTTGACACCATTAACTGTCAGTTCTTCAAGCTTAATAACAACGTCTGAAGGGTAGTCGTCGTCAGTCTTAACTGCGAACTTTACCATAGTAAGAGCATGGTGGAAAGTGAAAGGAACAATACCCTTGTTCTGTGCAGTATACTGCATGTCATTCTTAACATCTGAAACAAGAAGGTCTACCATCTTGGTAGGATCTGTTCCTACAGTAAAGGTGTTAGCCTCAAACCCCTTAGTCAATGCTTCATAAGGATAGTAAGCCCAGAAAGAAAGGAGGTTGTTAGCTCCATCGTTTGGCCAATACCTGGTTGGGCTGTAAGTGTAAGCATCAGGATCTGCTTGATCAGCCTGCTCTCCTGTAAACTCAACTTCCTGGTTAGTCATGAACTTGCCATAGTTAGCAATGTCTGCCTGTGCAAAGACAGCATTAGCTGAGTTGTAAGCATAAACTCCAAATGACTGAGCGTTAAGCCAAGTCTGAGCCTTAGGGATGAAAAAGTCAGCATCAGCCTTTGTTACGGTACGGCCAGTGTAGCTCTTGAAGCCGATGGCCTTGTCCTTAGAAACCTCAGGCTGATCGCTCTTAGCGCAGCTAGCAAAAACCATTACAGCTGCAGCAGCCAATAAGAAAAATTTTTTCATGAAAAATTTTGTTTAAAAGTTAATAATAAATTGAGTTGTTATTGTATTCTATTTTCGTCATTTTAGATAGGAATGACCACATCTATCAGGTCATCCCAGTCAACAACTTCAGTAATGAAACCACCGGCATCTCCGGAAGGGTCAACATTAGGAAGGATGATAGGACCAACTTCAAGTTCAAGATGCATTCTATATTTAGGAGGGAAAGAAATTTTGAATTTGTCGCCTACTGCATAAACCTCTTCTGTCATAGTCTTATGATCAGCGTGGAGAGCCTGAACAGTGAAAGTATTTAGCTGCGGATTCCTATTAGCAACTCTGGTTTCACCATTAGGGAGCGAGAATGTAGTAATAGTACTCTCTACATAACCCTCTTTTTCAGCAGTTTTTACAAGATCCCATTTCTCAATCAACTGGGCAACCTCATGGTTGGAAGTAGTGTTCTGTGTCAGGAAATAGGATTCTGCAAGACCTTCCATAGATGCACGCACAGATGCAAGATTATGGATGTTCTTGAAATAAATCTTGATATGCATTGTAGAAACTACGTTGTGCGCAGCAACTTCTATAACTCTGAGTGCAGGAGCGTCTTCATCAAGAGGAGCGTCTTCTGCAGCCTCGCCGTCTCCGTCCTGCTTACCCTTACCCTTACGCCACTTAGCGTACTGGTACTGGAAGTTCTTAACCTCTTCCTCAGAAATAGTGAACTCCTTGGCAATGCCGATACCTAGGTTATCCGGCTGAACGCCCACACCTGGCAAATCATCACCCTCCTGGGAAGCGATAACGCCTTTCATGATAGCGTACCACTTGGAAGTAACCTTTGAAATCACAGCCTCAGCGTTTTCATAAGTTCCCATATTTCTGAAAGTAACACCACCAATCTCAGTCACGGACTGGTTCATTACAAAGAGTTTGTAGCGGCCTGCGGAAACATTGAGCTCCACTTCGTCTGTCAAAGAAGAAGTGAAAGATTCAGGAGCTGCTCCTTCTTTATAAAGGAATACAGTCATTCCAGTAGGCTTCTCAGGGAAGTCAGACCAGTCGACCTTGAGGATAATCTTAGCCTCAGGCTTGTAGAAATACTCCAGAGGACGTCTCTGGCATCCAAGAGCCGCAATCAGTACGGCCAGGGAAAGTATGTATTTGGTTATCTTCATTTTTCGTGCCTCCTTTGTTCTCTAAGTTGCTTTCTCTTGGCCTTGTCGCCCTTATGATATATAAGGTATACAAGAGATGCGTTTACTTTAGTTGGTCCTACATACTCGCGGTGGTCATCATGCTGCCAAACAAGATGCTCGTCATCAAGCACACCCTTGTACTTAGCATAGTCTGTATGGCCATATCCGGCAGCTACGGAGAATTCCATGCTCCATCTGTCGCTCAGATAAACGGCATAACCGGCTTCGAGACTTGCGGTCAGACCCCAACCCTGATATCCTCTGTGTGGAAGAGAGCGGTGTGGCTCGATATCGTAATATCCGCCACCGCCGTTAAATCCGATGAACCATCCGGAAAGAACGTCTTTCTTCTCGCGGTTGCCCAGCCAGCGTCTAGCATATACTTCCCAGTACAGAGCCTGGTAAGCTCTTGCATTATGACTCCAAACCCACCAAGGGAAGGTGTAGTTTGCTCCTATACTCCACTTATTTTTAATAGGTATCTCGATACCGAAGTTAGGAGTTGCGGTAAAGTCATACAGGAAGTTTGTCTTGACTGCAAAGCAAGGCTGAGGCAGACGAACCTCAGGAGCCGGTTGCTCAAAGATAGGTTCCGGTTCTGGTGTAGGTTCCGGTTCCGGCTCTGGTGTAGGTGTCGGAGCAGGAGCCGGTACAGGTATCTCCCTCCAGAACCAAACCTCGACAACGGTCTTTCTAAGCTCCTTGAAGGAATTATCTGTCAGCCATTTGTAAGGCACTCCACCTCTGAGGCGATAGAGCTGATCGTGACGAGGATAAACTTTCACGCCATTTCTAACAGCCTCAACTGGAGCCTCACGGAGTATCTTGAGGACTTCGTCCTTATACTTGACGTCGGAAGCCTCTACAACCTGTATGGCTCCTTCCCAGTCAATACCTTTGGACACTACCTCAAAGACACTCTTCGTCTCAGGATACTTTCCGGCAATCAGGTTAATAATATTCTCCGCCCTCTCTTTGGAATATCTCTCGTTACGGTCGTTATAACCGTCAGGAGATGCGGATGATACGATGGAAATCTTGGAGACGCCCATCTGTGGGTCCTTTATGATACGGCCTATCTCATTCATAATGAAGGCCATATTCTTTGCGTTGTCTTTATAGGCAGTATCCAGCAGAGTATACATCTTCTTGAAGTATATCTGCCTGCCGAAATGACCTGTTTCCCTTTCCTGGGCGAAGGCCATTGACAATCCGCAAACGGACAGCAGTAGAATTAATACCAGCTTTTTCAAAATATATTAATTACTTAGTAAATATTCTCTCTTTTTCACAAATGTGCTTAATAGCGCACGTACGCAAATCGGGCACAAATTTACACACTATTTTAAAAAATGCAACATTTTTGTTATAATTCTCGTATATGAACGGGAATGAACCATTAAAAAAGGGCAAAAAAAATGCCAGGCTCTATTGCCTGGCATTTCTTAGTAGCGGGGGGAGGACTCGAACCATCCGACCTCCGGGTTATGAGCCCGACGAGCTACCAACTGCTCTACCCCGCGGTATTGGGCTGCAAAGGTAATTAAATAATCTTAATTACCAAATTTTTCTTCATTTGTTCAGAAAAGCAACTGCCTCGGCGATGGAAACAGTGGACTGTTCTCCAGTCTCCAGATTCTTGATATTGACGGTTCCAGCCTGAGCCTCTGATTCTCCGGCAATTATAAAGAACGGAATATTGTTTTTCTCTGCATATTCAAATTGCTTCTTGAGTTTGCTTGAGTCTGGATATACCTCGCAGTTTATATTGTTTTCCCTGAGTTTTCCGGCTAGTGGAAGAAGATATGCAACAGATGCCTCGTCCATGTTGGACAGCAGCACTCTCGTTCCTCCGATTGCCTCCTTCGGGAACTTGTCAAGCCCTGTAAGCACATCGTAGATACGGTCCGCTCCAAATGATATTCCCACTCCAGAAACATCCGGAAGGCCGAATATGCCGGTGAGGTTGTCATACCTTCCGCCGCCGCAGATGCTGCCTATTGCAAAATCCAGGGCCTTTACCTCAAAGATTGCCCCGGTGTAATAATTCAGGCCCCTTGCAAGGGAAAGATCGATTTCCACCTTCTGGGAAATATTTGCCTCAGCGATGTAGTTGAACAACGTCTGAAGTTCCTCCACTCCCTTGCGTCCGGTTTCGCTTGAACTTACGACATCGCTGATAAGAGCGATCTTTTCCCGGGTGGTGCCGCTGAAAGAAAGCACAGGTTCCAGAATGGAGAAGCCTTTTTCGTCAACACCCTCGGAAAGCATTTCCTCCTTTACGGCATCGAGGCCGATCTTGTCTATCTTGTCCATCGCGATGGTAATCTCCACCAGTTTCTCCGGGAAACCCATAACTTCTGCCAATCCGGCCAGGATCTTGCGGTTGTTTATCTTGATGCAGACGTTGATTCCGAATTTCCCGAAAACCTTGTCCACAATCTGCACAAGTTCCAGCTCGTTGAGAAGGCTCTTGCTGCCAATGACGTCCACATCGCACTGGTAGAACTCTCTGTAACGGCCTTTCTGGGGACGGTCAGCCCTCCATACAGGCTGTATCTGATATCTCTTGAACGGGAATGTTATTTCATTGCGGTGCTGAACCACGTATCTTGCGAAAGGAACTGTGAGGTCATATCTGAGGCCCTTCTCGCATACCTTGAGGCTAAGGGCATTGCTTCCTTTCTGAAGGTCATCGGCAGAAATCCCGGAAAAAGCGTCACCGCTGTTGAGCACCTTGAAAAGGAGCTTGTCGCCCTCCTCGCCGTACTTGCCCAGGAGCGTGGAGAGATTCTCCATTGAAGGAGTCTCTATCGGCTTGTAGCCGAACTTCTTGAACACGCTTCTCACGGTGTCGAATATGTAGTTTCTCCCGGCCATCTGCTCCGGAGAAAAGTCTCTTGTTCCCTTTGGAATACTTGGTTTCTGCACTTGTGCCATTTCTTGATAAAATTTATGGTTGCAAAGATATAAGTTTTTAGCCTTTCAGATATTCGTGGATGGCTTTGGCGGCCTTGCGGCCCTCTCCCATCGCGAGTATTACGGTTGCCGCTCCTGTAACGACATCTCCGCCTGCGAAGACGCCCTTTCGGCTGGTTGCGGTTTCCGTGGTCACAAGCCTGCCCTTGCGGTCGGTCTCAAGGCCAGGAGTAGTATCGGCAATCAGGCGGTTGATCTTGGTGCCCAAGGCGACTATCAAAGCATCAGCCTCTATGTCAAACTCAGAACCTTCCACCGGAACAGGGCTTCTGCGTCCGCTCTCGTCCGGTTCGCCGAGCTCCATGCGGATGCAGCGTATTCCCCTAACCCATCCGTTTTCATCGCCGAGGACTTCCACAGGATTTGTAAGAAGCTGGAAGTTGATGCCTTCCTCTTTTGCGTGATGAACCTCTTCTGCACGTGCGGGAAGTTCCTTTTCGCTTCTGCGATATACTATTGTCACCTCACTTCCAAGCCTGAGAGCGGTTCTTGCGGCATCCATTGCCACGTTTCCGCCTCCGACAACACAGACTTTCTTCGCCTGGAATATAGGAGTGTCGCTATCCTTGCTGAAAGCCTGCATCAGATTGTTTCTTGTCAGATATTCGTTAGCCGAGAAAACCCCGTTCAGGTTCTCTCCCGGAATGCCGAGGAAAAGAGGAAGTCCGGCTCCAGTTCCCACGAACACCGCCTTGAAGCCTTCCTTGTCCATAAGGTCATCTATGGTCACAGTTCGTCCCACAAAAACATCTGTCTCTATCTTGATGCCCATATCCAGAAGATTCTGGATTTCCTTCTCGACAACGGCTTTCTTTGGAAGCCTGAACTCCGGGATTCCGTATGTGAGAACTCCGCCAGCCTTGTGCAGGCTCTCGAATATCGTCACATCATATCCAAGTTTCGCAAGGTCTGACGCACAGGCCAGTCCGGCCGGTCCGCTGCCTACAATGGCAACCTTTGCTCCGGAACTCTGTTTATGGCAATCTTCAGCCTTTTCCCCTTGCTCCCTAGCATAATCGGCGACAAATCTCTCGAGTTTTCCGATTGATACCGGCTGTCCTTTGACACCGAGTATGCAGCTGCCCTCGCACTGGGTTTCCTGAGGGCAAACCCTTCCGCAGATCGCAGGAAGAGAACTGTCTTCAGAGATTGTGCCGAATGCGGCCCTGAAATCTCCTTCCAGAACCTGGTGTATGAATACCGGAATCTTTATGCCTACAGGACAGGCGTCAACGCAGCGAGGCTTCTTGCAGCCCAGGCATCTGGAGGCCTCCAGCTGAGCTTCCTGTGCATTGTACCCGTAGCATACTTCTTCAAAGTTTGTTGCCCGGACCTTCGGATCTTGTTCCCTTACCGGAACCCTGTCTATCTTGTTTGCCATAATCTATCTTTTAAACTCCAGTCCTGCGGCGGCGTTGGCCTCCTGCTCCTGCTTGCGGTAAAGAGTCTGGCGGCGCATAGCCTCGTCAAAGTCCACGTCGTAGCCGTTGAATTCCGGCCCGTCCACGCAGGCGAACATCGTCTTCCCGGCAACACTCACCCTGCAGGCACCGCACATACCGGTTCCGTCCACCATCAAGGTGTTGAGGCTCACCGTAATCGGAAGGTTAATCTTTTTTGCCGTGAGTGTCGCAAACTTCATCATTATCATCGGGCCGATCGCCACGCACATATCGTAATTATTTCCCAGCCTTTCCATAAGCAAGGTCACGACTCCCTTCTCGCCTTTTGAACCGTCGTCCGTGCAGATGTAAAGGTTTGAGCAGGCCTGTTTCATCTCGTCTTCCATTATGATAAGGTCCTTGTTCCTCGCTCCGATGATTACATCAACACGGGCTCCTGCCTTGTGCAGATACATCGCCTGAGGATAAACGGGTGCGGCCCCTACTCCGCCTGCCACAAACAGGTAGCGTCTGTTCTTCAGCTCCTCGTACGGAATATCCATGAACTCAGACGGTTTGCCGAGCGGACCGGCTACATCGCAGAGGAAATCTCCAACGTTCATCTTGCAGATCTTGCTGGAGGAAACTCCGGCTATCTGCACGACAATCCGCACTGTTCCCTTCCCAGCGTCGTAATCGCATATTGTAAGCGGGACTCTCTCCCCGTTGTCAGACGGACGGACGATGAGGAACTGCCCCGGCTTTGCACTTTTGGCAATCCTTGGAGCTTCCACCCAAAGCGAGTAGATCAGAGGTGTCAGCTGCTGCTTGTCAACTATCTTGTACATATTAAAGATCTTTGAAGGTCTTGAAAGTATAGCCTTTTTTCTTCAGGTACATCACGATTTCCCTCACGCGGTTGTAGAGCCTCTCTGAATCAGGGCGGGATTCCTCTATTCCCGGATGGATCAGTATGATGGCTCCGTTGAGAGTGCTCTTGGCCTCAAATGCGTAGAGACGGTCTATCAGTTTCTGTGCCTCTACGTATGAACTCATTGAAGGAATGGTATAGTCTGCAGGAGTAGCTGTTCCAGGAGTGTAGTTGATAGGGATGTAACCGGCTCTGGAGAGTATGTTCACAGACTCCGTGTTATAGTGCTCGTAAGGAGGAAGGAAATACCTGGACTGGCTCTGCATAACGCCGAACTTCTCAAGTTCCTTTGCGTTGAGCCGGATATCGGCAAGTATGCTGTCTTTGCTTATAAGCATAGAGTCTCTGTTTCCGTCCCAAGGAGCGTACAGAAGATGCTTGTCAGAATGGCCGCTGACATAGTGGCCCTCACTTACTATCTGCTGGATAATTTCCTGGAACTCAGGCTTTCGGAGAGCGTTTCCGGTAAAGAAGAACGAGGCCTTTACCTTTTCCTTGGCCAGTTGCTTGAGAATCTTCTCTCCGCCGTTGAACATATCGTCTGCTGAGAAGATCAGATAGATTTCTTTCTTGGTCGGATCTATTCGGCGGATGGCACCATATTGGTCCTTGACCGCCTTAGCAGTGGACGGACTGTATTCCTTCTTCTGGCAGTTGCCTTCCTGCTCAAGTGTCGCGAAGTAATAAGTCAGTCCGGCCGTTCCGTCCATAGTAGGCTCGTTGGTGGCATAGTCGCCGATATCGTTGTGGTAAACTGCAATTCCCCTGTTCAGGTTTGGAGTCTCGTCCGGTTCCCTAAGTCCGCCGCCTGCCCTTGAAGCGAATATGAAGTTGTAAACCGGGCCGTCAATCAGGCCTCCGGTTATCTCTCTGTGTACCTCAGTGAAGGCAGAATGTGGACGAGTCGGAAGGTAAGCGCCTTTAGGATAGCCGATTATCATAGACACTCCCCACGGGTTGCAGCCGAACAGCCAGTCTCTCAAAGCCGCCTCCATCTCCTCATAGGTCTTGTCTCCGGTGAGTCTGCGGTAAAGCTGCGCCTGGGTGACGGCGGCGCTGGTAAGGTTGTTCGAGCACCACAGGTAAGGGACGCCGTGCATGAAAGGTTCGTCCGCCGCCCTGTCTCTGAGGTCCTGCAGGCCTTCCTTCATAAACTCGGTGTATTTCAGCCTCAGAGCCTCGTCTCCGCTTTCAGCCTGAAGGAAGTGGCCGAGGTTTATGAACGGATAGAACTGGTAATGCCTTCCCCTTCCGAGTTCCATCCACGGAGAAACAGGCTCCTGCTCTCCGTAATAGTCTGCCTCTTCCTGATATACAGGATTCTTGGTGGTTGCATAGAGAGTGGCTGCTGCCAGTTCCACGTCATCCACCCAGGTATCTTCCTCGTAGAAGTATCTGGAAATGTAGCAAGCGGTCTGGGTGTTGCCAGGAAACTCCTTGGCGTATTCGTATGCCGGAACCGCCTTGGCGGCAATCTTCTTTGCAAACTGCGGGTCTATCGCGGAGAAGACATCGCTTCCCATAGCAAATGTGGAAGCGAATTTTCCGGCTGCGGAAGACACTCCGGTTGTGCGGTTCTTTCCGAACTTGCCCATTCCCTGAGGCTTGCCGGTAAGGAAATACACCGGACGTCCGTTGCCGGGACCCCAGCCGTAGTCAGCAGTGTCAAACTGTGGCGGCTTGAATCCTATGTGATCCCTGTCATCGGCGATCTGGGTGAACATCACCCTGTCTTCCGGGTTCATCCTCACCATCCAGTCCAGTCCCCAGCGGGCCTGGTCAAGAATGTCAGGCACTCCGTTGGCTCCCGGTTTTCCGTCTGCCTGATATCGGTCCGCGAAAATGCTCTTGTCCTCAATCCACTTCCAGGCGAACATCATATGGTAAGTAGCCGTTGCGCTAGTAGTCTGATACTGAAGGTAATCCGACGCATCGTGCCAGCCTCCGCGAACATCTATCCTCTCTCCGTTCCTCTCAGGATGGTCTACGATGTAGCCGTCCAGCTGATGGCAGAGAGTGTCCGTGAACGGGTTGTAGCCACACTGTTGCTGCCTCATGTAATAGAGCAGAATGTCAGCCGCCCCGTCATACACGTCCGCCCCTATCTTGAAGACCGGAGAATAAGCTCCCTTGAATCTTATGTAATATCCGCCAGGTTTCTCGAAAGCTGAAAAATTCAGCCTGTAGGCCTCTTTCATCACCCACTTGGAAGGGTCTGCAGGAGTGGCTATTCCGCTGAAAACAGGAAGGTCCGTCACAGCGTCGAAAATCACGAACTCTTCTCCCCCGCCAAGCTGTGCCTTAGGATTTGACATAGAAACCTCCTTAGGCCTTCTGCTCCACGCCGTCTGGCCGGATGCGGCAACTTTCACCGCCGCCTTTTCCGCATCCGTAAGCGGAGTGTCGGCACTCTTCTCCTCAAAATACACAGCCACTTTCACCGATTTCGGGAGATATCCCACATAGTTGATTCTGATATGTTTCTGAGCTGTCAGAGCAACTGACAAGCCCAAAAATGCAAGAAGCAGAAATACTCTTTTCATAATCGTCCTGGATGATTTTTTCCTATCATACAAATATAACAAATACTTTGATTTTGTAGTTAATTCCCCTACCTTTACGTCTTATTAGCGGAAATAATTAAAAACTCACCGATATGAATTTTTGGAAAACCTTTCTGGCCGCACTTCTTGGATGTCTTGTGGCCATGATTCTGAACCTGATTCTTTTCTTTATGCTCATTGGCGCCCTGATGAGTGCAGGAGCATCTTCTGAATCCATTCCTACAGTAAAGAACGGTTCTATCCTGAAAATCGACCTCTCCGAGGCTATTGGAGAGAGAACACAGGAGGGAGTGTCCGCAGACCTTGGTATTCCTTTCTTGAGCATGCCAAAGGCTTCTCTCGGCATCTATGATGCAATAAGGTCAATCGAGAAAGCAGCTGAGGACAACAGAGTCTCTATGATTCTGATCACCGACAAAGGAACGGTAAACAGCGGACTGAGCAATTTGGAAGAGCTCAGGAATGCCCTCGTGAAATTCCACGACTGCGGAAAGCCGATCGTTGCGTACGGAATAAACTATTCGCTTGGCGGATACTACGTTGCAAGCGTGGCAGACAAGGTCTATATTCATAACGAAGGCTTAATGCCAATCCAGGGACTGGGTGCAAGCATGATGTTCTTCAAGGACGCTCTGGACAAGCTTGGAGTGGAGTTCCAGCTTATCCGCCACGGCAAGTTCAAGGCAGCCGCCGAGCAGTACATCAAAAACGACATCAGCCCAGAGAACCGCCAGCAGAATATGGAAATGCTCAACTCAATCTGGGAATGTTTCTCGGAAGCCATCTGTAAAAGCCGCAACCTGGACCCTCAGGTTCTCAACGATGCTATTGACAACCTGAAGATAGGAACTGCCAAGTCTGCCAAGGAATTCAACCTGGTTGACGAAACTCTTACCACAGACGAATATAGCCAGAAGATCTGCGGACTTGTAGGCGTTGAAAAGGAAGAAGACCTGAATGTGATAACCATTTCGAATTACGCCAAGAGTCTGGGGAACAAGCTGAAAGGAGATAAAAAGATTGCTGTTCTCTATGCCGAGGGCGAGATTGCGATGAACGGAAGCGGAATTGCCGCCACCAAGTTCGTGCGCGAGGTGGAGAAGATCCGCAAGGATGACAAAATTGACGCGGTTGTGTTCAGAGTAAATTCTCCTGGCGGAGACGCCCAGGCTGCCGAGCTGATGAGAGAAGCTCTCCAGAAACTTGCTGCTGAAAAACCTATCGTATGCTCCTTCGGCGAGTATGCTGCCAGCGGCGGATACTGGATTTCAGCCCAGGCAAAGCATATCTTCTCGGACAAGACCACTCTCACCGGTTCCATCGGAGTATTCTCCCTGGCTTTCAACTATGCAAAGGGCCTCAAGGAACATCTGAAAATCAACGCAGTACAGCTTGGAACCCACAAGCATGCCACGGCCGGTGACCTGAGCCGCCCTATGGACGAGGAGGAACAAGCCTACACCCAGACATTCATTGAGCAGATCTACACCAAGTTCATGAACATCGTATCAGACGGAAGGAATATGACTGTCGCCCAGGTGGATTCCATCGCCCAGGGAAGAGTGTGGACCGGAACCCAGGGTGTCCATGTTGGCATCGTTGACGAAATCGGCGGAATCGAAGACGCAATCAAGTATACCGCTAACCTTGTGAATGCCTCAGACTACCAGGTTGTAGAGTATCCAAGGGTAAAGACCCAGATGGAAATGATGATGGAAAGCTTCTCCGGCAGCGGAGAGGAAACCCTCCTGAAGAAGATCTTCGGAAAGAAAAACGTTTCACAGGCAGAGCAGATTCTCAAGGACATTGAAGAAAACAATGGTGTAAAGACCTACGTGAGAATGCCTTACAACTACGAGTTCAGCTACTAGCAGACTTGGGCTGATACAGTCAGCACTTTTTTGCTCTGCGATGTGACCTTGAAACGGTCATCGATTTCTAGAGACGGAAGACAGACAATGCTTCCGTCTTTTTTTGTCAGGACTGGAAGGATGTTCTTGAAAAGCAGATCCACTTTTCTGGAGTTGAGAAAATCCGAAACTTTCTTGCTCCCTTTCAGGCCAAACGGAGAGAACCTGTCTCCTTCCTGCATTGTCCTGCAAACCAGAGGGAAATGCACTTTGTCAGCATCCAGCGAACTCACTCCCCTGCCCAGAGACGACGCGTCTTTTTCTTCTACTTTTACCGTGAACGGGCCGAATGAATATACACCAGGACCTTTAAGTTCTACAGGCTCATCGGCATTATCAGGAATGCGGTATAGCCTCAGCTCCCCTCTTTCTATCGTGGCAATATGATGGTCAAGCCTTATGGTTCTGGTTGTACTGCTTTCGGCCTCAAGGCAAGAGGCAATGCTCTCCAACTCATCTTCGTTCAGAGGAATGTCAAATCGCCTGAGCAGTTCCGCAATATAGAAACCCTTGCTCTCAGTTTCACGGAGCCTCTCTGCAGAAGCCCTGAAAACCAAATATCTATCTCTCAGAGCTTCAACAATTCCGCCTTTTGGCTGTTCTGTCTTTACAAGAAGGGTTTCAACTTTTGCGGCCACGAGTTTGTCAAACTCAGCGTTCATCTCCCTGAATCTCAAAATGTCTTTGCCAAAAGTCTGGATGACGGAAGGATTGATTTCCTTCAGGTACGGCATCACCTGGTTGCGGACCTTGTTTCTGGAATACTCGCTTTGAGAGTTGGTCCTGTCTATGCAGAATGAAAGATTGTTTTCCTTTGCATAAGCCTCAATCTCAGAACGTTCAACACTTAGCAGCGGACGCGCCACACGCAAATTGCCGTTGTCCAGCTTCCCGAACGGGCGGATGGCTCCAAGCCCCTGGCGGCCCGTCCCCCTGACAAGGTTCAGAAGCAGGGTTTCAGCGTTGTCATCAGCGTTGTGGGCTGTAAGCAAGGTGTGAAAGCCTTCCTTCTCTGCCAATTCCCTGAACCAGGTATAACGGAGCTGGCGAGCTGCAATTTCCACTGAAAGCTTATGCTGCCTGGCGTATGAAAGAGTATCAAAATCAGCGGTAAAGAAGTCAAAGCCGTATCTCTGGGCCAGATTACGGACAAATTCCTGGTCACGGTCGCTGTCTTCTCCTCTGAGATGGAAATTCACGTGGGCAACCCCTATCCTTTTGAACTCGTTTCTAAGTTCAAAAACAGCGTGAGTCATCACGGAAGAATCGACACCCCCGCTTACTGCCAGAAGCAAAGAACCTGAAATCTTTTGCCGGGACAGAAATGAAGCAACTTTCTCAGAAACAGTGCTCATTTCTTATATGTTCCTATTGTGTAGGAGAAACTGAGGCCGAATATCTCCTTGAACTGGACTCGGGCGGCCTCATGCCCTTCCTTGTTTGCAATCTTGATCTTGTCATCGTAGATGAGGTTGGTCCTCAGCGATGCCTTGAAATATTTGTTGAGAGTGTAGTCTGCCTGCACATCCCAGTAAACCACTATGTTGGAAGGGGTTCCCATATAGTCGGAGAAGAGGGACAGCTGCGATGCGACCTTGAAGTCCTTGGTCAGGGCCTTTGAAAAGACGGCCTTTAGCTGGGCTCCCAGTTCCCAGCGGACAGGCCGGTTATACTTGTTGCCGTACTTGACTCTCAGAGCACTGTCTGCGGCTACTATCGCCATACTTCCCGTAAGAGGAGCAAAGTTGAGAGAGAAAACCTTACCGTTGCCCGGTTTCCAGTCCATACCCAAACCGACTGTAAGATAACCTGGAGCCAGGAACTTGGACTTCATCTTGGCCTCGTTGTTCTTGTTGTAGTCGAATCCGGGAGAGAACTGGCTCTTGAAGTTCATAAAGGCGGAGAAGTAAATCTTCTTGTAGGCCTGATATCCCCATTTGCTGTCCAGGATTATGCGGTCCTCGCTCTTGCGGTATCCCACATCATAGTTCTGGACAAAGCCGTAGCCCAGCTGGGCACGGTTATCCCAGAAGATCTTGCCCTTGGCATAGTTGGCCATACCGTTCAAGTAAGCGTTGAAGGCGATGGAACCGCTACCTCCGGCCGCCCAGTTGGTAAGGGAAACCTGCGAAAAGATAAGTTCATCATTAAGGCCTATGGTCCAGAACTTTGGAGAAGGTCCCCCATAGTCAGGTTCAGGAGTCGGGAAGTTCAGGCCAATCAGCCTTACAAGTTCCTGCTCCTTGCTCAACCCGCTCTGGATAGGTTCCACCTTCTTGTTACGGATAGTGTCTCCCCAGAATCCGATTTTAACCTGGGAATGGGCACTCTGGCAGAACAAACCCAAAGTCAGGGCCAAAAGCAATATGTAGAACTTCCTAGTCATTCAAAACATCGTCGGTGTTATAGCCGAAACCATTACGTTTTCCGGTAGGAATCCTGTAATCATCAGAATCCTTGTCTCCCACGGTAATGCTCTTCACATTCTCGAACGGCGGAACCAGAAGGTCGAAGCTGATGGCGTATAGCATGGCGTTCTCCACAAAATCGCGGAGCTCCTTCTTGTCCAGCATCACCTTTCCGAAATCGGAAATCTTGTTTCTCGGCTGCCGCTTTCCCTCAACGAAGAAAAATCCCTCACGGTTGATGAACAGCCTGGCTACCAGATAACCAGGGTCGCAATCACGGTTTAGTTTAACGGATTCGTAAAGGAAATTGTGGACGGTAATCACTCCGCAGTAGGTATTGAACTTCTCCTGTGTGGAGTAAGGATTCTTCCAAACTGCGTGATCCTTGTCAAACTGGTAAACGTCCGGAAGAAGGCTGAACACCAGGACATCGTCGGCGAACCTCACCTCAGCTTCCAGTTTTCCCTTGTCCCTGTACTCCAATTTAACGCGTCGGCTGAGCACTTTGCCGGAATCTTTGATCTCATCCAGAGCCTCGTCCAGGTCGTTGCTGATTTCAGCCAGCAATTCCTTAAGGCTGTTGAAGACTTCCAGGGCCCTGTCAAATATCAGGGACTTGGTGTTGGATTTTCCACTGAGCGCCTCAACCAATTGCTTGTTGGGCGACAAAGGCTGGTCGTTGTCCATATCTTAATTTATTGTCTTAGTGTCTGTTAATATGCTCTTGCAAATACTACCCTGCGATGAGAAGGCTTGCCGCTGTATACACATTTGCCCTCTTCCTCGCATACGCAGGAATCGATCGGGATGCAACGGATGGTTGCCTTGGTCTCCTCCTGGATCTTCGCCTCTGTCTCGGCAGTACCATCCCAGTGGCAGAGAAGGAATCCGCCCTTCTCGATCTGTGTCTTGAATTCATCCCAAGTATCAACCTTGATGATGTGCTCATCCCTGAAGGCCAGAGCCTTGGTATAAATATTCTTCTCTATCTCGTCCAGCAGGTTCTTTACGTTGTCCTCTATGCCGTCGCAGCTGAAGCTCTCCTTGGTGAGGGTATCCCTGCGGGCAACTTCAACGGTATTGTTCTCCAGGTCACGAGGACCGATGGCAAGTCTCACCGGAACACCCTTCAGTTCCCACTCGGCAAACTTGAAACCGCTGCGTACGTTTTCCCTGTCGTCGATCTTTACGCTGATACCCAGCTTTTCCAGGCCGGCCTTGATGGAGCGCATCTTTTCCAGAACCGCATCCAGCTGCTCCGGTTTGTTGAAGATAGGAACCATAACCACCTGGATAGGAGCCAGATTCGGAGGGAGAACCAGACCGTTGTCGTCTCCGTGAGCCATGATCAGAGCACCCATGAGCCTGGTGGAAACTCCCCATGATGTAGCCCATACATATTCAAGGGCGCCGTCCTTGCTCTGATATTTCACGTCAAACGCCTTGGCGAAGTTCTGGCCCAGGAAATGGGATGTTCCCGCCTGAAGGGCCTTTCCGTCCTGCATCATAGCCTCGATGCAGAGGGTATCCAGAGCTCCGGCAAATCTTTCGCTCTCTGTCTTGTGTCCCACGATAACCGGAAGAGCCATGTAATTGCGGGCGAAATCCGCATATACTCCCACCATTTTCTCTGTCTCGGCGATGGCCTCAGCCTGAGTGGCGTGAGCCGTATGGCCTTCCTGCCACAGGAATTCTGCCGTACGCAGGAAAAGACGGGTTCTCATCTCCCACCTTACCACGTTAGCCCACTGGTTAACAAGAATCGGAAGGTCCCTGTAGGAACTAATCCAGTTCTTATATGTGTTCCAGATTATTGTTTCAGATGTCGGCCTTACGACCAGTTCTTCCTCAAGTTTTGCAGACGGGTCAACCACTACGCCCGGACCATCCGGATTTGTCATAAGCCTGTGGTGGGTTACCACTGCACATTCTTTCGCGAATCCCTCAACATGCTCCGCCTCCTTGCTCAGGAAGGATTTCGGGATGAAAAGAGGAAAATATGCGTTCTCGTGACCGGTTTCCTTGAACATCTTGTCCAGCTGGCGCTGCATCTTCTCCCAGATAGCATAGCCCCACGGCTTGATCACCATACATCCCCTGACAGCGGAATTCTCTGCCAGTCCGGCCTTTACGACCAGATCGTTATACCATTGAGAGTAGTTTTCCTGTCTTGACGTTATCTGTTTAGCCATACCCTTCAATCTTTGGAATAATTTTTGATTATATTTGTTTTAAAATTGAACCGCACAAAAATACAAAATTTATTTAACGCAGGAGGCAACAATGAAAAACATTAGCGTATCTATCTTAGTTGCAGTAAGTCTGGCACTTGTTTCTTGTGGAACAGGTACCTACTCTGCAAACGGCAACGGAGGATATATGAACAGTATCTATTACACCTCCTCCGATGCAGTTCCTGGTGCTTCTGAGCAGGTGAGCCCGACTACCTACACAACGGTCTCATCAGGTCAGAATGTTAATCAGCTCAAGACCCGGACTACGGCGATACTGAACTCCAATAGCAACGTATTCGCCTCCCAGACCGGATATACAGACACAATTTTTGTCGGCGACGAAAACATTGTTAACGTAGAATACAACCCTCAGACAACCTACGTCATTGCAGATGACGATGAGAGCTATGAGGCAAGACTGAGAAAATTTGACAGTCCGACCTACACCGTAAACGTTGTAATCGATCCTTGGGATCTGGCTTGGTACAACCCGTTCGCTTGGAACTGGAACTACCATTACTATGGCTACCGCTACGGCTACCACAGTGCCATTTATTGGAACGACTGGTGGAACTGGAGATGGGGATGGCACGATCCATGGGGATACGGCTGGAGCTATTGGGACAGATGGTATTATCCATACTCCTATTATTCCTGGGGGTGGGGATGGCACGACCCGTGGTATTACAGGCCTTATTACAGCTACCCTTACAGGCATCACGGATGGCACAGACCAGGCCACCACTACAATGACTACGGCAGGTACTATACCCGTAGAGGCGGAGTCAACGGCCGTGGAGGCGTGAATATGGGACGCGCAACTGGCATCACTCCAAGGAACAACGCCGGACATAGGGCTGTAGGCAGCTCTTACCGCAGAACCCCTACCGTAGGAAATGTAAGGAGTAACTCCAGAGGTACCATTTCCAGAAGCAACGCTACAACCAACCGTAACGTAGCTCCTCACCGCAATGCTGCAGTCAGCCGCAGTTCTTCTTCTTCACGCAACGCTACCATGAGCCGCAGCTCTAACGGAGGTGTAAGATACGGAACAGCAACCAACCGTGGCACTGTAACCAACCGCAATGCGGTTTCTACCAGAAGCGGAGCAAGCACCGGCAGACCTTCAATGTCCAGATCCGGCCATAGCACCGGAACTGTTTACAGGCAGAGCTCAACTCCTTCCAGAAGGGCTTCAACATCCCGTTCCAGCTCTTCCGGACGTTCCAGCGTAAGCTATTCATCAGGAAGCGGACGCTCATCTTCCAGCGGAACCTATTCTTCAGGTAGCAGCCGTTCAACTTCCAGCGGAAGCTACTCTTCAGGAAGCAGCCGTTCAGGCGGAGGTTACTCATCCGGCGGAGGTTACTCGTCCGGCGGAGGACATTCCAGCGGTGGTGGCAGCTCACGTTCAGGCGGATCTTCCACCAGAAGGTAATCATTAAGGATATTATTTAATTGACGGATACTATGAAAAGGATTATTCTAACAGCTTTAGCTGTATGCACTGTTGCGCTTGGCCAGGTTTTCGGCCAGAGCATATCAACGGCCTACGAGCTGTCCGACTTCCAGAGGGAGGGTACGGCAAGAAGTGTTGCCATGGGTAACGCCATGACAGCCCTCGGCGGAGATATGGGCGCAATTTCCATCAACCCGGCAGCTTCTGCCGTATTCAAGTTCAACGAGTTCTCATTTACCCCTGCCGTTACCAGTGTTAAAACCGACACTAAGTATCTGGGAGTGGGAACCAGCGCCAACCGTGCCTCTTTCGGCATTGCCAACATCGGTGGCGTAGCCGTTATGAATACTGGACAAAGGGGAGGTGTGCGCAGCATATCCTTAGGTTTTTCCTACAACAAGCACAATAATTTCAATGCTACCGTAAAGGCAGGCGCAAACCAGGTTGACGACAGTTACACCTGGAGACTTGCCGGAATGGCAAACAAGAGCGGATTCAACGGTTCGGATTTTGACGATACCGCCACTCCTGATCCTTTCAGCTACGGAAGCTATTACTGGCCAGTTGTACTGGGTTGGAACGGCAGCCTTCTGGATACCGTAAAGACCGGCAGTGGAGACATGTTCTACCCTACAAGTTCAATCGATGTGGACGGTTACAACTCATCCCAGCTGATTTCCAGAAAGAGCTATGGCTCCATCGGAGAGTATGACCTTAACTTCGGAATGAATTTCAGCGACCAGTTCTATGTAGGAATGAACATTGGAATGTTCACAGTATGGAACAAGGTTGAGGAGAGATACTCTGAAGACAATACCACTTCCTATGCTGATGTGGACGGTCATTTCGAATACCTTGACCAGTATTACAATCTACGTACAACCGGAACAGGTATCAACCTCAAGTTCGGATTCATCTGGGCACCAAGTTATAATTTCAGGGTTGGAGCCAGCGTTTCCACCCCTACCTGGTACGCTCTGACTGACAAGTACTACTGGGATACCGACGTTTCATTCGACGATGGATACAAGGCAAGTCTGCACTCTCCTGAGGGAGTTTATGATTACCGCGTCAACACCCCGTTCCATTACAATGTCGGCTTTGCTACCGTATTCAAGGGAGGAAGCATAAGCCTTGACTACGAGGGAAGCAACCCTTCACAGACAAGGTTACGCAACCGCAACGACAATAACCCTTACGACTACTCAGACTTCAAGGCTGAAAACGAATGGATCACAGACAACTTCAAGATGGCCAACAAGCTCAGGATCGGAGCCGAGGTTTATCCTGTACAGAATGTTGCTCTGAGAGCCGGATTCCAGTATGCCGATAACGGTATCAAGAAGGATCTGATGAATACCGCAATCAAGAACTACACCGGAAGCTTCGGCGTGGGAATGACATTCGGAGGCGGTTTCTACCTGGACCTTGCAGTTGCAGCCAGTCTGAAGAAGAGCACCGTTCCTTTCATGGACACCGAGCCTGCAGCAGAATATGTTCTGGGCGACCCAAGTTTTACAACTATGGAGCGCTCAAACGTAAAGGTTCTGGCAACTTTCGGCTGGAGATTCTAGACAAGGAAGGAAATGGCGTTAGGCCCTTCGTTGAAAAGAAGGTCCACTACGCTGAGACCTGAGACAAAACCCTGGGGAGCAAAAACCTGCCACCAGGGTTTTTCTATGCCCCATTCCTTCATCAGCGAAGGAAGCTTGCTCTTTGGATGGATGCGGTTCCTCAAATCCACCGCAGTATCTTTATAATCGGCGACAAAATCCTCTGTAAGACCCAATTCAGCCTTGATTCCGCAAAACTTCAGAAGCAGTTTGGTCAGAGACAGGTTAAGCTGGAAAAGGCTCTTTTCCTTTTTCAGCAGGATCGCCGATATATCGTCTATGTAATACTCGAAGAAAGGGGAATTCCTGTAGGCGGCCTCCATAGCCCTGAGATGGCGGATTGGCCAGTTTTCCTGGTAATCTATTTCTATTGAGGTTATGGGAAGGCTGTGGGTACAATCATCCCCGCCACGCAGGACGGGGATATTCAGGTTCATCTTTCCGTTTGCAGTGAGAATGGTGCAACGGTTGCGCCAAGACTGCTTCTGATAGTTCTCGCAGGCCTCAACCAACGCTCCCCCGTATTTTGCTATCGCCGCAAAATACTCAACCGGAGGAAAATATGCGCTGCTGAGCAACAGCCGCATCGCTACTCTGAAGTAGATTTGAGCGGATTATACCTTACGATGCCTCTCTTGCTGTTCTCGATGAAATCCAGTATTGTTCTCTTTTCCGGAGAATCAGGAAGCTCGGCTTCTGCGGCACGGCAGGCGTCGGAAACGTTCAGGCCGTTCATGTAGATTATCCTGTAAACGTCTCTCATCCTGTCTATCTGCTCCATAGTGAAACCCCTTCTGCGAAGTCCCACCACATTGATTCCGGAGAAGGTAACAGGGCGGTCTCCAACGATAGAATATGGAGGAACATCCTTGCTGAGGAAGGAGCCTCCGGAAATCATAGCATGGGTTCCTATATGTGTGAACTGGTGAACTGCGGAAGAGCCTCCGATAATTGCCCAGTCATCCACGTCAGTCTCACCGGCAAGGCCTACGTAACTAACGAGGATACAATGGCTACCGATACGACAGTCGTGAGCCACGTGAACATATGCCATCAGGAAGGTATCGTCTCCGATGACGGTCTTGTTCTTTCCACTGGCCGCAGTACCGCGGCTAATCGTACAATATTCCCTGATTGTTACGTTGTTTCCTATCTCCACATAAGATTCCTCTCCCTGGAACTTGAGGTCCTGAGGAAGGCCGCCGATCACGGCGCCGTTGAAGATCTTGCAGTTATTTCCGATTTTTACGTAATCGTTGATCGCGGCGCAAGGGCCGATCCAGCAGTTGTCACCTATCTCGACATGCTCAGCGATCGTGACAAAAGGGCTTATAACAACGTTCTTACCGATTTTTGCATTCGGATGGACATTTGCGTTTTCCATTCTATAGCTTATTTGATGTTACTTGTTCTTGATTACCTGTGCTACCATATCTCCCTCGCAGGCAACGGAATTGCCAACCCAAGCCTTTCCTCTCATGCAAACCAGAGAGTGCTCCAGAGGCTGGGTGATGACGAGTTTGAAGGTTACCACGTCTCCAGGAACCACCTTGCGGCGGAACTTGAAGCCGTCTATCTTGGCAAAGTAAGTGGAATATCTTTCAGGTTCATCCACATTGCGGAGAACCAGGATACCTCCAACCTGAGCCATTGCCTCAACCAGCAAAACTCCAGGAACTACAGGTTCCGTAGGGAAATGCCCTCTGAAGTAATACTCGTTAACGCCTATGGTCTTGATGCCGACGATTGCATCCTGTTCAACCTCAATGATCCTGTCCACCATCAGGAATGGTGGGCGGTGAGGAAGAAGCTTCTGGATTCCAAGCACGTCATAAACTGGTTCTGCATCCGGGTCATACTTCGGAGCAACGGAAAGTCTCTGTTTAACTTCCTTGATTTTCTCAATATCCATTTTTTCAGAATTTAAAAATAATCTTATTGTTCGTTCCAGCGGCGGCGGAACTGCTTGAGTGCCAAGGTGCGGAGTTCACGCGCAATGGTTGAATTTATGGAATGTCCGCTCTTGTAGGCAATCACCTTTCCCTTGATAGGATAGCCCACCAGGGAGAAATCGCCGAGGACATCCAGCAGCTTATGTCTTGCACATTCGTTCTGGAATCTCAGCGACGTATGGGACAGATAACCTTCCGGCACCCTTTCCAGCCTGTTGACGTTGAATATTCCGGCCAGGCGGTCCAACTCTTCCTGAGGCACCGGATTCTCCACGATCACAAGGGCGTTGTCCAGGTCCCCTCCCTTTATCAGGTTATACTTGAACAGCGGCTCAAGTTCATGCAGGAATACGAAGGTTCGGCATGGGGCAATCTCTTTCACGAAATCCGTATCCAGTTCATATCTCGCATACTGGCATCCTACAACCTTGGAATTGTAGTCTATCATCACGTCTATGGAGAAGTGATCGTCCGGGAGGACAACCATTTCGCTTCCCTTCTCGTTACGGCATACCACCTTGCGGTCAAGTACCAGATATTTCCTGGGAGCGTTCTGTTCCTGAAGGCCGTCCTTGGAGAAAGCGTCTGCATAAGGCTTTGCGCTGCCATCCAGGATCGGCACCTCCGGAGCATCCAGGGTGATCAGGGCATTGTCTATGTGCATTCCAAAGAGAGCTCCCATCAGATGCTCGAGAGTAAGGACAGTGACTCCCTGTTTGTCAAGTGTGGTTCCGCGGGCTGTTGCGCTTACGTAATCCACGCAGGCCTCAACCAGTGGAGCCCCTTCTCCCAGATCGGAACGTTTGAACTGTATTCCAAAATTTTTCGGAGCCGGCTCCACCATCATATGGACTTTGCGTCCGGTGTGAAGTCCCTTGCCCTCAAACTCGTATTTTCCTTTTAGCGTGTGCTGGTTTGTATACATAAAGGTGGTTTTCGTATTTGACAAATGTACGAAAATTTATTTCTTCTCAGGGTCTGCCAGATGGCGGAACTTGGCATAGCACTTCAGATACTGACTCATCAGTATGGCCGGGCTTCCCATAAGTCCCTTTTCGCCGAGTTCGCTCTTTACGGATCCCTGGATACCGCTCTGGGCGTTGACCTTGGTCCCGTCTCCTACCGTGATATGGCCCACGACTCCGACCTGACCTCCGAACATGCAGTTCTTTCCGATCTTGGTGCTTCCGGCAATTCCGCTCTGGGCAGCGATCACAGTATTCTCCCCGATCTCGACATTGTGGGCGATCTGGATGAGGTTATCCAGTTTCACACCCTTGCGGATGATCGTGGATTCCATTGCGGCACGGTCCACCACCGTGTTGGAGCCGATTTCAACATCGTCTTCCAGGATCACGTTTCCGGTCTGAGGAATCTTCTTGTAACTTCCGTCCTCGACAGGAGCGAATCCGAAACCGTCGGAACCAATGACCACATTAGCGTGAAGTATGCAGTTGTTCCCGATCTTGCAATCGTCATAGATCTTGACACCCGGATAAAGTATGCAGTTTTCTCCGATAGTCACATTGTTCCCGATGTAAACCTGAGGATGGATCTGGCATCCGTTGCCGACTGTGGTCTTGGAACCGATATAACTGAACTTTCCGATATAAACCCTCTTGCCGATCTTGCTGGACCAGGCCCTGTAAGACAGCAGGCTGTGCCCTTTCTTCTGGCTCTTCTTGATTGTGTTCAGCAGTTCCAGCAAGGAAGCGAATGCAGGGTGAGCGTCTTCCATCACGATGAGTGTAGGCTTAACCTTTTGCTCAGGCACCAGATGACGGCTGACTATAACTATTCCGGCATTGGATGTAAGAAGATATTCCTTGTATTTATCGTTGTGCAGGATACATACTTCATTCGGTTTGCCATGCTCGATCTTGGCAACCATCCTGACCTTCACGTTAGGATCGCCGATGATTTCTCCTTTAAGATGCTGCGCTATTCTTTCAGCTGTAACTTCCATATTGAACTGATTCTAATATTTTTCAAATATACTCATTTTTTTTGGTATTCTGAACTAAAAAACATACTTTTGCACTCCAGAAAAGGCAAGTGAGAAAGGGGACCAGACGGTTCCCTTCTTTGTTGCCTGGAAATGAGAAAATTATAAAATACACAAATATGGAAGGATTAAATTTAGCCCAGTTCTTTGCCGAGTTCAAAGAGGGCAAAGGTATCGACAGGGCAACCCTGATGAGCGTTTTGGAAGACATCTTCCGCACCCAGCTGGCCAAGACTTACGGAACGGCTGAAAATTTCGACATCATCATCAACATCGACAAGGGAGACCTTCAGATCTGGCGTAACCGCACCATCGTTGAGGAGGTTGAGGATCCTATGCTGGAAATCTCCAAGGCCGAGGTAGATGCAAAGGAGCCTGACAACGACTTCGAAATCGGTGAGGATTACACAGAAGAGATTCCTCTGGCTTCCTTTGGAAGAAGGGCAGTCCTGAACCTCCGCCAGAACCTTTCCGGCAGGATTATGGACATAGACAAGGCCAACCTTTTCAACTACTACAAAGACAAGATCGGTGAGGTTGTGGTTGGAGAAGTTTACCAGGTTTGGAAAAAGGAAGTTCTGGTTCGCGATGACGCTGACAACGAGTTGGTTCTGCCTAAGAGCGAGCAGATTCCGTCCGACTTCTTCCGCAAGGGAGATTCCGTCAAGGCCGTCGTTGCAAAGGTTGAGATGAAGAACAACAACCCTAGCATCATACTTTCCAGAACCGCCAGCGTATTCCTGGAAAGACTCTTCGAGCAGGAAGTTCCTGAGATTTTCGACGGTCTGATCACCATCAAGAAAATCGTCCGCATACCTGGTGACAGGGCAAAGGTTGCAGTTGAGTCCTATGACGACCGCATCGACCCGGTAGGAGCATGCGTAGGCGTAAAGGGAAGCCGTATCCACGGCATCGTACGTGAGCTCCGTAACGAGAGCATAGATGTAATCAGCTGGACCACAAACACCCAGCTCCTTATCCAGAGAGCCCTCTCCCCTGCGAAGATCTCAACTATAAAGATCAACGAGGAAGAAAACAAGGCTCTTATCACGATGGATTCATCCCAGGTATCCCTCGCAGTGGGAAAGAACGGAAGCAACATCCGCCTGGCTGAGCTTATGATCGGAATGGACATCGAGATCTTCAGGGATGTCCAGGGTGCCGATGACGACGACGTTCTCCTGAGCTCATTCAACGACGAGATCGACCAGTGGGTTATCGACGCTCTCCGCAAGGTTGGCTTCGACACCGCCAAGGACGTTCTGCGCATGAGCAACGAGGACATTATGGAAAGGGCAGACCTCGACCTCGAGACCGTGGAGGAAGTTAAGAAGATACTCCAGGCAGAGTTCGAAGACCCTATGGAAGAATAATTTTAAATGTTAAAAAAGGAGATATAAATGGCAGGAATGAGAATAAGTAAAGTCCTCAAAGACTTCAACATAGGAATGAGCACCCTCATCAATTTCCTTGAAAAGAAGGGAAAGAGCGTGGAGGCCAATCCTAATGCAAAGCTCGACGAGGAGACCCTCGCCCTGGTGCAGAAAGAATTCCTTCCGCAGCAGCAGGTGAAGGAAGACGCAAAGAAAATAGCCGGGTCGCTGAGGATTTCAGAAAGCGACAAGAAGACATACCAGCTGGAAAAGGAAGAAAAGCCTAAGGACAATTTCATAGAAACTGCCGTTGAAACTCCTAAGGCTCCTACTGTCGTAGGCAAGATAGACCTGGACAAGATTTCCGGCAAGAAGGAGAAGGAAAAGCCGGCAGAGCCTAAGAAGGAAGAAGCACCTAAACCTGCTGCAGAGGAAAAGGCTCCTGAAAAGAAGGAGGAGAAAGCTCCTAAGGCTCCTGCCAAGAAGAAGGAAGAGGCCAAGAAGGAAGAGGTGAAGAAGGAAGATGTGAAGAAAGAAGAGAAGCCGGTTGAGGAGAAGAAAGAGGAGAAACCTTCTGAACCTGTTGAGCCTCAAAAGAAAGACGAGTCTCCAAGCAACTTCATCGAGACTAAGGTCGAGCAGCTCCAGGGCCCTAAGGACACTGGCCAGAGGATAGACCTTTCCAAGTTCGAGAGCCCAAAGAAAAAGAGCGGCGGAAAGAGAGAAAGGATCAAGAAGAACACCAAGGAGAAGGTTGACATCAACAAGGAGACTAACCAGAACCGCGAGGCCGCCAAGAAAGCTAAGGACAAGAAAGGAAAGAAAGGATTCAAGCCTATCCGCAACGAGGTGGACGAGGACGAGGTACAGAAGCAGATCAAGGAAACCTACCAGAGGATGGTTGAAGGAAAGGGAAAGACCAAGGGATCCAAGTACAGAAGGGAAAAGAGAGAAATCGCCGAGGAAAAGAGAGAGGAAGAGATCCAGAGAAGAGGTCTCGAAAGCAATATCCTGAAGGTCACCGAGTTTGTTACGGTCAACGATTTGGCTGTGATGATAGACCAGCCTGTGACAAAGGTCATCAGCGCCTGCATGAACCTCGGCCTTATGGTTTCCATCAACCAGAGACTGGATGCCGACGCCCTTACCCTCGTGGCTGAAGATTTCGGTTACAAGATCGAGTTCGTTTCCGCTGAAATCCAGGAGGCCATCAAAGAGGAGACTGTAGAGGATAAGCCTGAGGATATGGAGCCAAGAGCCCCTATCGTTACCGTAATGGGTCACGTAGACCACGGTAAGACTTCCCTGCTGGACTACATCCGCCAGTCCAACGTGATTGCCGGAGAGGCCGGAGGAATTACCCAGCACATCGGAGCATACAACGTGAAGCTTCCTAACGGCAGGAGAATCACCTTCCTGGATACTCCTGGCCATGAGGCCTTCACCGCCATGCGTGCCCGTGGTGCCAAGATGACTGACCTTGCCATTATCATAGTCGCAGCAGACGACGCCGTGATGCCTCAGACCGTTGAGGCCATCAACCACGCCCAGGCTGCCGGCGTTCCTATGATATTTGCCATCAACAAGATAGACAAGCCGGGCGCAATGCCTGACAAGATCCGCGAACAGCTTTCCCAGATGAACATCCTGGTAGAAGACTGGGGCGGCAAGTACCAGTGCCAGGAAATCTCTGCAAAGAAGGGTATCGGTGTGGCCGACCTTCTTGACAAGGTCCTGCTCGAGGCCGATATGCTCGACCTGAAGGCCAACCCTAACAAGAAGGCTGTCGGTACCGTAATCGAGTCATCCCTGGACAAAGGCCGCGGATACCTTGCTACCCTTCTGGTTCAGGGCGGAACCCTGCACACCGGAGACATAATGCTTTCAGGAATGTACACCGGAAAGGTAAAGGCAATGTTCAACGAAAGAGGCCAGAAGATCAAGGAAGCAGGTCCTTCAGTTCCTGTTTCAGTACTGGGTCTTAACGGCGCTCCTCAGGCAGGCGACACTTTCAACATCTTCGATAACGAAAGAGATGCCCGTGAGATTGCCAACAAGCGTGAGCAGCTGCTCAGAATCCAGGGCCTGAGAACCCAGAAGCACATCACCCTGGAAGAGCTCGGAAGAAGGATCGCCATCGGCAACTTCAAGGAACTCAACATCATCGTCAAGGGAGACGTGGACGGCTCTATCGAGGCTCTCAGCGATTCCCTGATCAAGCTCTCTACCGAGGAAGTAAGGGTGAACGTCATCCACAAGGCAGTTGGAGAGATCTCCGAGAGCGACGTTCTGCTGGCCGAGGCTTCAGAGGCCATCATCATCGGCTTCCAGGTACGTCCAAGTATGAACGCCAGGAAGATGGCCGAGAAGGAAGAGATCGAAATCCGCCTCTACTCAGTCATCTACGATGCCATCAACGAGGTCAAGAGCGGTATCGAGGGTATGCTCGCACCTGTGGAGAAAGAGGTTGTGACATCAACCCTGGAGATAAGGCAGACCTTCAAGATCTCCAAGGTCGGAACAATCGCCGGCTGTATGGTCAAGGAAGGCAAGATCACAAGAACCGCCAAGATCAGGGTCATCCGCGACGGTATCGTTATCAAGGAAGGCGTTCTGGCATCTCTGAAGAGAGGAAAGGACGACGTCAAGGAAGTGGCTGCCGGCTACGACTGCGGTCTTGGTATCGAGAACTTCAACGACATCAAGGAAGGCGACGTTATCGAGGCCTACAAGATCGAGGAAATCAAGAGAACCCTCTAAAACAGGGATTCTTTCTACTTTTTGAACGCTGCGATGCTGTTGGCAACGCGGCGTTCTCCTTTATGGTCGAACTTGCTGTTGTCGGATGGATGATTGATGATTCCGTCCTTTGCGGTCCAGAGGGTGGAGGAGCCACCGCCGTCAAGATTGACTGCCGAAGTACAGCCCTTACCTCCATCAATCGATACAAGATATCGTTGAACCTCATCCAGAGTCATTCCGGCAGCGTTGCCCTTGCTTCGGCCATCGATGACCATAAGGCAAACCTTTCCGTCTTTCCCAAAGACCACGCTGCGAGGATGGCGCTTATCTGAAAAGCCTTTGTAATAAGGCAGTTCAACTGCAAATCCGTCCATTATCAGAAGCGGCATGGTGGCCATTACCGAAGTGTTCTTCCTGAGCTTGGAACGGAATGCTTTTTCCTTGTCCTGATTCCACGGTTCAACGGACAGTTTTCCCTTTCTGACGACCACAGCTCCAGTTGCCCGGACCTTCATATCCCGGCCTTTGGTGGTGTCTGCAACAACCCCGTCTATCTGGAGGTAGCATACGCTTCCGCCCTTTTTCATATCGTAGAATGTTCCGTTAATAGCGGCAGCGGCTCCGGCTGCTGAAGCTATCTCAGATGTGCGCACAAGCTTGACATGGTCAGCCACCTTGAATTCATATCGGGAAGCATCCAGCTCTATTACAGAGATATCCTGAGGCGCTCCGAACAAAGACTCGAAATGGTAATTCATCACCTTGAGTCCTCTCTCTGGATTGGAGGTCTGAAAAACGATCTTTGTTCCCTCTGCGATTCCATCTGAAGGAAGATATCTGGAAAAAACCTGCGGGGCATTTCCGAACGAACTGCCATAGATCTGCGTTACAGTCTCCGTTTGAGGGATGTTGGACGGCGTGCCGCAGGATTGATTCAGTACAACCGCTGAGCAGATAGCCAGCAGAAAGATAATGTTTCTCAGTTTGATTTTCATATCGTCAGTTTTGAATATCATCCTCTCCGATTTTTTCAAGGACATCTACGGTTCCTTTGACCGTCTTGTAGAGTGCTTTGAATATTAACCTTATAATCAACACCATACCAATGATAACCGCAAGTGAGACTATCAGGAAAAGGCGGGAACGTCCTTCGCTGCCCTGGGTCAGCAGGTATGGATCCTTGGTTATGTCGGAAACGATTTTTCTGTTTGAATATTTGGCGGCGCTCCATTTCTTTACAATGATTCCACGGTTTACATACGTAGCCCCGCCGTTGGAGCGGTTGAAGGTGATAACGGATTTGTAATCGGAATAGACCAGGCTGAATGGCAGACTCTTTTCCGTGTAGGAAGAAGAAAATACATCAGAAATCGCCTCATTCTCAACGGCATCGGCGATTGGCTTCAGCCTTGCTAAAGTTTCTTCCTCAGTCATTGCACTGAGAACGTAAACGTCTGCGCGGTGACATCCGTAGTTGAGTGAATCACCGAGATTCTTGAGCTTGCCAAGATCATCGTGAGTGATTCCGTCACCATCGTAGAAAGAAATGAAGACAACAGGTGACTCGGACTTGAGAACTGTTTCAGTCACATCTTCCCCAAATGAATTCTTCAGAATCAGAGGCATCTGCCTTGCAACCCTCTCGCTTCCTTCCACCACAGTGGAGACGGTTTCCTCATATTTCCAGGTAGAATCTGGCAGATGATTGAGACTGAATGATTTGCGCACGCCATCCTTAGAATATATAATCTCCGTCTTGTATTTGACAAGGGCCGTGGAGTCTCCTCTGAAAAGATCCCTTCCCGGGCGGAAATCCGTCAGGTCTGCCGGAGGAAGTTCCCTCATTGAGTACAGAGCCAAACCCACAATGAACACTGAATAGCCGAACATGAACGCCCATTCCCAGAAACTGCCGGCTATTGGTCTGGCCCTATGCCGCTGGGAATAAAGGAAAGCGGTCAGTACCACCAGTACTATGTTCTTGTAGAATGACGGCCACGGGTCAAGATGAATCACATCTCCGAAGCAGCCGCAATCCTCAACCTTTCCCGTAAGTGCGGAATAAAGCGTTACCCCTGCAAAGAAAAGGCTCATCAGAAATGCAATCGCTGAGAAGAACCTGAACTTGATGACCTTCAGTATGCACACTCCCGTCAGAAACTCCACTACGCAAAGCGCAATTCCCAGCCACAGTGCCCAATGGCCCGGATCCATCCCCAGGAAGGCGTGGAAATATTCCTTTACCTTCAGCGATGTGCCTACCGGATCCACTCCCTTCAGAAAACCTGAAGCGATGAACACTATTCCCACCAGGTAACGGGCCGCTTTTCTCAACAGCTTCCAGAACATACAGCTACAAAGGAAGTTTCTCTTTAATTCTCTCAAATATCTCGTCCGGAGGCAGCATCGAGCCGTCTTCCGCCATACATTCAACCTTTTGGAAATCAGAGTCTCTATCGCACTCTTCCAGATACATCTTTCTTACGCCTTCCTGGAAGCTGATCCTCTCCTCGTGAATATCCCTCTGCCCGTTCAGATAGTCCCGGTCAGAGTCCTGGCTGCGTGAAGAAGCCAGTCTTGAAGCAATGAAATCCAGCGGCACGTTCAGGTAAATGTTCACGTCCGGCCGTGGAATCTTGTAAAAGTCATACTCCAGAGAGAATATCCAGCTGCGGAGCTTTTCTCTCTCTTCCCTGTCTGCAATCTTGGAACACTGATATGCTATGTTGGAATACACATACCTGTCCAGAAGAACGGTCTTTCCTGCCTTGAGGGCCTTCCTCAACCCTGCGGCAGCATCCTGCCTGTCAAGTGCATAGAGCAGCGCCACCAGTTTCGGGTGCACCTGGTTCAGGTCTCCGAAACCTCCCCTGAGGAACTCCCCTACCAGGTCTCCGTAAACAGGAGCCTCATATCTCGGGAAATGGAGATATTCCAGATCATATCCTTTTTCAACGATGTATTCCTTCAGCTTTTTGACCTGGGTGCTCTTTCCGGCACCGTCAAGTCCTTCAATTACTATCAGCATATTCAGTATTGGCGTCTATCGTACAAATTTACAAATAAAAGTGAGTTGCTTTGTCATCGCGATAAAGTATATTTGCATATCATCATTAAACTTCTGGATCAGTATGGCAAAAGTGATGGGCATAATCAACGTCAACCGCGAGTCTTTCTATGAAGGAAGCAGAAGGCTCGGCGCTGAGGATGTTGAAAAGGCCTTTACCAAGATGGCCTCTGAAGGGGCTTCTATCATAGATATCGGGGCCTGCTCCACTAGGCCTGGAAGCACTCCGGTTACTCTGGAGCAGGAATGGGAATACCTGGAAGAGCCGCTGGAAAGGATTTCACAAGTCAAGTCCGAGATGTTCTGCAACGGGCAGGAAGTGCCTGAAATTTCGATAGATACTTTCAGGAGCGAAATCGTCAGAAGGGCCTGCGATATTCTGGGGCCGATAATTGTCAACGATATTTCAGCGGGAGAAGATGATCCTGAGATGCTTGAAACTGTTGGTGATCTGGGGCTTACGTACATCGCGATGCACAAGAGGGGCACGCCGGACACGATGCAGACTCTGACAGATTATCCGGATGGGGTGGTGGCGGAAGTCAAAAGATACTTTGAAGCGTTTGCAGAGAAAGCGGAAAAGTTCGGAATAGAAGACTGGGTTCTGGACCCGGGATTCGGCTTTGCAAAGACGCTGGAGCAGAACTACGAACTCCTGGAAGGCCTGGACGAACTTCAGAGCCTGGACAGGCCAATACTAGCGGGGCTTTCAAGAAAGTCTATGATTTACAAGCTGTTGGACATAACTCCCGAAGAAAGCCTTCCGGCAACCTGCATATTGAATTACAGGGCATTGCAGAAAGGTGCGGCCATACTCAGAGTCCACGATGTAAAGGAAGCCGTGCAGACGGTCAGGCTATTTGAAAAATCATTAAATTTGCGAGGCTAAAAAACATATTTATGGATAAGGCATTTCACGCACTTACGGCAGTTTCGCCAATAGACGGAAGATACAGGAACAAGGTTGAACAACTCAGTGACTATTTCTCTGAATACGCTCTGATACGCTACAGGGTAAGAGTTGAAATCGAATACTTCATAGCCCTTTGCAACATACCGCTTCCTCAGCTTAAAGGATTTCCGAAGAGCAAGTTCCAGACGCTTCGAAAGATCTATAAAGATTTGACCGTGGAACAGGCCGCAAGGGTAAAGGATATCGAGAAAATCACCAACCACGACGTGAAAGCCGTGGAGTATTTCATCAAGGAAGAGTTCAAGAGGTTGAAGATTGAGAAGTTTTCCGAGTTCGTGCATTTCGGCCTTACCAGCCAGGATATTAACAACACCGCAACTCCGCTTAGCCTGAAGGAAGGCGTCGCCGAAGCATATATGCCTGAACTTCTGGATGTAAAGAAGACTCTCGAAGGGTTTGCAAAGCAGTGGAAGGATGTTCCGATGCTGGCCCACACCCACGGGCAGCCGGCTTCCCCTACTCTTCTGGGCAAGGAGATCAAGGTCTTTGTGGAAAGGCTGGACAAGCAGCTCAAGCTTCTTAAGACCGTGCCTTATTCTTCCAAGTTCGGCGGCGCCACCGGAGGAATGAACGCCCACAAGGTGGCATATCCCCAGATAGACTGGAACAAGTTTGCCGCAGCATTCCAGAAAGAGGCTTTCGGGCTGGATCGCTCATACCCGACAACCCAGATCGAGCATTACGACAACCTGGCCGCCCTGTTTGATAACTTGAAGAGAATCAACACCATACTCATAGACCTGTGCCGTGATGTCTGGACCTACATCTCAATGGAATACTTCAAGCAGAAGATTAAGGCCGGAGAAGTCGGGTCCTCAGCGATGCCGCACAAGGTTAACCCTATCGACTTCGAGAACGCCGAGGGCAACTTCGGAGTGGCAAACGCAATCTTCGAGCATCTGAGCTCCAAGCTCCCGATTTCCAGAATGCAGAGAGACCTGACGGATTCCACAGTACTGAGGAATGTGGGAGTGCCAATCGCACATTCCATCATTGCCCTCAAATCGCTGAAGAAAGGCCTTGGCAAACTGATCCTCAACCGCGAGAAACTGAATTCAGACCTGGAAGACAACTGGGCTGTGGTGGCAGAAGCCCTGCAGACCATCCTCCGCAGGGAAGGCTATCCGCATCCTTATGAGACACTCAAGGAACTGACCAGGGTAAACACCAAGGTCACCCGGGAAAGCATCGCGGAGTTTGTAAAGGGCCTGAAAATAAAAGAAAGCGTGAAGAAAGAGATGCTTTCAGTCACACCTCAGAATTATACGGGAATCTAGTCCTCGGATTCATCAACGACATAGATATCCTCTCCCGCCTCGTGGAAAAGGAACTGCTCCCGGGCAAACTTTTCCAGGGAGTCCTTGTTGGATGTAAGCTCGTTAAGTTTCTCGTCTGCCTGGCGTATGGCTTCCTGGTAATAAACCTTCTGCCGGTTCTGCCAGCCGAGCTGCTTGAGGTCGCGATACCAGGAAATGAGGTTGTTGGTATCGAAGAAGAATATCCATATCAGGAACGCAGCCGTAACTATGAAGTACTTGTTCTTCAATACCTTGAACACTTGCCTGAATCCGGGCTTTTCACTTAGTCTGCCAAAGAAGCTCACTGCCGTATTTTTTATTATTTTTGCACGTCACAAATTTATAAAATAAAATGAAACCTACACTTCTGATTATGGCTGCCGGTATGGGCAGCAGGTACGGAGGACTCAAACAACTTGACGGCGTGGGACCTAAAGGTGAAACCATTATGGATTTTTCCATTTATGACGCGATCCTTGCAGGTTTTGCAGACGTTGTGTTTGTTGTCAGGGAGAAATTCCGCGCAGAGTTTGAGGAGAAGGTTGCTTCCAAATTCAAAGGCAAGATCAAATACACCATAGTAACCCAGGAGCCGGATAACCTTCCGGAAGGCTTCTGCCCAAAGGTTCCCAGAGAGAAGCCTTGGGGAACAGGTCAGGCAGTCCTCAGCGCAAAGGATGTGATAACCAGACCTTTCGCAGTTATCAATTCTGACGATTTCTACGGAAGAGAATCCTTCAAGTGCCTGGCGGACTACCTTGGCAGGATAAGGAAAGGCCAGAAAGGGAAGTTCTGCATGGTAGGATTCTATCTGAAAAACACCTTGTCCGAGAGCGGAAGCGTTTCCAGGGGAATTTGCACACTGGACAGCAAGGACCATCTGGTAAAGGTGGAAGAACACGGCAACATCCGGAAGGAAGGCCGCAGGATTCTGGGAGAAAACCTCCTGGGCGTGGAGCATTCTCTTCCGGCAAAGACCTGCACATCAATGAACATGTGGGGATTCACCCCTGACTATATGGAAGAATCCGATGTTCTCTTCAAGGAATTCCTCACCCAGAACATCGACGAGCCAAAGAAGGAATTCTACGTTCCTTCCGTTGTCAGCAGGATGATTGAGGAAGGCAAGGCTAATGTAAAGGTTCTTTCCTCCCCGTCCGCCTGGTTCGGAGTAACTTACAAGGAAGACCGAGCCAAAGTTGTAGCCCGCCTGAAAGAAATGGCTGAAGACGGCACCTACCCTTCACCTCTTTTCTAAGTCATTTCACATCGCAGAGGAAGACAATATGAATATTTTCTCAAAACCAAAATATTACAAGCCCGGGATCGGAGGCAGCCTGGTAATCCTGCTGATTCTGTTCTTCCTGGGCGGTATCGTTTCAATGGTTGCCGCATTCATTGCAGCCGCCATAAACGGAGAACTTTCTATGGCAGCCAAGACGGTATCGGATCCTTCAGGCATTACAAGCATCCTGTCTGGAAAACTAAGTCTTATCTATTTCTTCCAGATGATTATCCCGGTGTTATTCATCTGGCTGATGGGAAACAGCTACAGCCATGATCCGATGAAAGCTCCCGTTAAGGTTGACTCTCCGCATCTTGGAAAGTTCAACTTCCTGACTCTTGGCATCTTGCTGCTTTTGATGACATTGGGTCTGAGCTGGGTTCTGGATCCGGTTACCAGTTATTTCCCGATGCCGGATAACTTCAAGGAAATGTTCGAGAGCATTTCCACCAGGCCTGTGGACACCATTGTTTCAGTTGCCATATTCGCACCGCTTTTTGAGGAATTCATAATGAGAGGAACCATAGAGAGGGGCTTGCTCTCAAAAGGCTCTGTCGTATTGGCCATCCTATGGTCTTCACTTCTTTTCGGAGCCATGCACCTGAATTTCTGGCAGGCCATTCCGGCATTCGTCCTGGGATGTCTTTTCGGATGGGTTTACTATAGAAGCCACAGTATCTGGGCCGTGATCTTCATGCATTTTGTAAACAACTTCTCTTCAATCGCTTTGTTCTGGGCTCTGCCTGAGATGGATCCCGATGCAACATCGAGGGAGAATATGGTCCAGCTTACCGGAACCGACATGTGGTACTGGGTCCTGGTTGGCGGAGGTGCCCTGATCGTAATTGCAGGCATATTCCTTCTGAACAAGTATCTGCCTAAGAAACCACAGAGCTTCAAGCCGAAAGAAATATTGTTGGCTGACACCAGCAACGAGAATACCGCCGCTTTGTAATGAAAAAGATATATCCCCTGCTGCTGGACAGCATAAAGCCTGAAAGCACTGCCCTGAACGGCTTCCTCAAGGACAACTCCCTGGAAGACCTGATAGATACCTATATGGGCAATCTGCTAGGCGACAAGGCCTTCAGTTTTTTCCAGGGCAATCTGCCCATAACCGTTAAAATCAGCGATGAGAGTGGACATATCACGGTTTCCCCGGATGACCGGACAGCTCTTCCACGCTACGGATGCTGGGGCAAGGAAAGGATGCTCTACATTCTTTCCGCAAAGGAAGATTCATCCATTTGGATCGGGTTCAAGAAAGACATTACCGCCACGGATATCTATGAAAGAAGCCAGGGTGGAAACATACTCGAGACCTTGAACGAGATCGGGCCGGAAGAGGGAGAAACTTTCTACATCCGTCCGGGCGTTCCGTTCCGCATCGGAGAAGGCGTAAGATATGTGGAAGTAGCCCAGAACTCTCCTTGCGACTTCAATATAGAAGAGACCGACCAACTGGTGGAAGCTCTGGATTTCATCAACCTCAGTGCCACCAATCCGGAATATGTGGCTCCCGAGGAATGTCTTTTCAGGATGGAAAGGGTTGCCATCACCAAACCTCAGACCATAGCTCCGGACCAGACGGAAAGCTTTATGGCCATCCTTAATCTCGACAACCAAACATCGCTGAAGGTAAAAGACTTAAGAGGTTATACAGAAATCTCTGACGAGACCTGCATTACCTTGGACGGCAAATTCCCGCTTGCCCTTGTTCCTCACGACATCCAGGAAATGACAATAGCTCCGAGCCAGGAGGGCGATAACCCGACATCATCATTCCTGCGCATCTATCTGTGTAACATTCCGGAGCCTCCGAAAGAAGAAGAAGAGGAAGATGACGACGAGTGCGATTGCGGACACCACCATCATCACGATGACGATTGCGATTGCGGACATCATCACCATCACAATGGATAACGTACGGATAGATAAATACCTTTGGGCTATAAGGGTGTTCAAGACACGCAGTGAAGCTGCCGAGGCCTGCCGCACGGGCAAGGTCTTCGTAAACGGCGCCCAGACCAAATCCTCCAGGGAAATCAAGGCTGGAGATTCCATAGAAGTCCGCAAGGGAGCTATCCATTACAGTTATACGGTGATTGAGCCGGTTGACAAGCGCCAGGGAGCCAAGTTCGTGGACCAGTATGCCGAAAACACCACTCCGCAAAGCGAGCTGGACAAGCTTATAGGTCCGGTTGAAACGATATTCCTGAAAAGGGAACGTGGAAGCGGCCGCCCTACCAAGAAGGAAAGGCGCGATATTGACCGTCTGATGGACGGTTTCTGATTATTCCTTTCTGTTATTTTTGAAGAGATTCAGGAGCTTTTCCTTGAAGGAAAGCTCTTTTTCTTTTGGTTTATCCTCAGCGACAACTTCCTTAACGGCTGATTCCACCGGCTTAGGTTCGGCCTTCTTGGGATCTGTGTTGCAGATATTCATTGCACGGTCCGCGCCCATGAAAGTAAAGTCCTTCACTCCCTGGGCGGCTCGCTTGAGGACTTCCGGAAGCTTGGCGGCCTCTTCACCTTCAAAGCGCCCGAGAACATAGTCTACCTGGCCTCCCCGGGGGAAACCGTTGCCTATCCCCACCCTGATGCGACAGTAGTCTGAAGTGCCTAGAATCTGGTTGATGTTGGCCAGGCCGTTGTGTCCTCCGTCGCTGCCTTTCTTGCGCATACGCACGGTTCCCACCGGAAGGGCCAGATCATCGCAGATGACCATAAGGTTCTCCTTCTGGATGTTCTCCTTCTGCATCCAGTAGCTGACTGCCTTGCCACTGAGGTTCATATAGGTGGAAGGTTTCAGAAGGATGAGTTTACTTCCACGATAAGAGATTTCCGCAATGCTTCCCAGGCGGTCAACCTTGAAGACGGCTCCGGCATCTTCTGCCAGACGGTCCACCACCATAAAGCCTATGTTATGACGGGTGCCGGCATATTCGGCACCTATGTTTCCAAGACCCGCTATGAGATACTTTCCGGCCATTATCTGTCTTTCTAAATCAGACGCAAGGTAATAAAGTTAAAGTGGATGTCCAAAAGGTTTCGGACATCCACTTTTAGAAAGAACTCCTGTCTGCGATTACTTTGCCTCTGCTGCAGGAGTCTCAGTCTCAGCGGCAGCTGCTGCAGCTGCTGCGCGGGTACGCTTGATCTCGCAAACCATCAGCTTCTTAGGGGAAGCTATCTGGCAGCCCTCTACTGAAAGCTCGCCTGCATAGATAGCCTTACCTACTCCAAGAGTGGTGATGTCCACGTCGATCTGATCAGGAAGCTTGTCCATAGGACCGCAAACCTTAACCTTTCTAACGCCAACTCTCAGACGGCCACCCTGCTTTACACCCTCGGCATTACCGAAAATGTTTACAGGAACGGCGATCTCAACCGGCTTGTCCTCGGAAATAGCGAGGAAGTCGATGTGGATAGCGTCATCAGTGATAGGATCATACTGTGCGTCGTGAAGGATGCAAGGATGAATCTCACCGTTGAGGTTTACGTGGATAATGTAAGACTTAGGAGTGTCCGTAATCTTCTTGATGTCTGCCAGTGGAATGGCGATGTCCAGATGCTGGGTTCCGTTGCCATAGATGATGCAAGGAACGTTTCCTGCCCTGCGGATCTTCTTAAGGTCCTGCTTGGTGCCGATTTTACGCTCGGCTGCGTTCAATGTGATAATCTGCATAATTGTAAATTTTAAGTGTTACTCAGTCCACCTTTCCGGGGACCCCATTGCACCGAGCCTGAGCCCGTCAGGCGAAATGCGGCGCAAAGATAAACAAAATCTCCATTTCTCAAAACTCAGCGATGTATATTCATTTCATCAAACCAGTCCTACAGCAAAACCAAATGGCTGAAAATTTGTTTAATGGACTGATTTTTTTACCTTTGCATCATTGGAAAAAGTGCGATATGAACACTATTAAGACACACTTAAAAAATTTTGCACTCTGTCTGCTGGCTTTGGTTTTGACCTCGGGCATCGCTGAGGCACAGCTTTCTGAAAAGGGTAACTGCCCTCCGCTGAAGGTGGAGACAATAGATACGGCCAAACTGGAAAACAGCCTATGGTTCCTCTGCAACTTCAATTTCTACACAGAGAATCCAGCCGAGGATAATAACTTCAGCAGCCGTGTGTTCCAGGTTGCCAAAGATTCTATCATGTTGGGATATCATTCCTATAGAGGCAAGGATATGGAAAAAGCTTTCCAATCGTTCATTCCTTCCGGCCGCCTGATGGCCTTTCCAAGGAAAGATTTAAGATGGCAGCTTTATTTGAACAACCTTCTGGACTATAATGCAGACGGAAAGATAGTCAGGTTGAACGATAGCATATTCACGGTTGCCAATTCGTATGACATTGTGTTATGCAAAGACGGAGAGTATGCATTCAGATACAAGAACCTCATCCCTGAGAAAAAGAGAAACGATTTCCTCTATGTGCTCAGGAACTCCACCGTGGAGCTGGAACAGCGTTTCATATGCAAAGGCATGGACGCCACCAATTACACTATTGTACTGATGCCATGCTTCCCGCAAGATTCCTTGTGCCGCGATACTCTTCCGCTGAATGCCCCCAAGGCTGAGTTCATGTTTGCCGAAAGGCCTTTCTGCATCCGCTTCAATGAATGGTGCCGGGAGAACATCCGTATACCGGATGGTTACACCGGAAATATTGTCAAAGGCTGGTTCCATGTGGAATTCTTCATAAACAAATACGGATACCTCAACACTTTCAATATAGTCAGAGGTCTTGATAGCCAACTGGATGCCTATCTTGTGGAAAAGATGAAGGAGTTTCCGAGATTATTGCCGGCAAAGGACAGAGACGGCAACGATGCACTATATAAGGCTACCGGAGGACATTATTCAATGTATATCCCGATTGAATAGCACTTGCCCTGTTTTTGCACCCAATGCCTGTCCGCAGGCGTTTCCCTTTGTTTGTTTCTCCGACTAAAATGCTTATCTTTGACTTACTGCACAGAATGGTTTGTGCGGTAAAGATGATTTATTAACAAACCTTTTAGACAATACCTTTATGATCAAGAAATTCAGATGTACAGTATGTGGTTATATCCACGAAGGACCGGAACCTCCTGAGAGATGCCCTCAGTGCAAGCAGCCAAGAGAGAAATTCGTTGAGGTGGTCGAGGAAGAAAACAAGAAGGCCTGGGCAGACGAGCACGTTATCGGCGTTGCCAAGGGATGCGACCCGGAGATCTGGGAAGGCCTGAAGGCTAACTTTATCGGAGAATGCACCGAAGTCGGAATGTATCTGGCAATGAGCCGTCAGGCACATCGCGAGGGATATCCTGAAATCGGCGAGGCATTCAGAAGATATGCTCTGGAAGAGGCTGACCACGCAGCAAGATTCTGTGAGCTTCTCGGCGAGATGGTTTGGGATACCAAGACCAATCTGGAGAAGAGAATCGAGGCCGAAAGAGGAGCATGCGCCGGCAAGAAGGACATTGCCACCAAGGCGAAGAAACTCAACTACGACGCCATCCATGACACCGTTCATGAGATGTGCAAGGATGAGGCTCGCCACGGACAAGGCTTCGAAGGCCTTTACAACCGCTTCTTCAAGAAGTAAGATTAATCTGACGTTGGCGGAACGATCATCTTGACAGCATCGTTCCACGCATATTTCTGATAGTAGGTTATCAGTTCCGTTTCCGAATCGTCAGGAATATAGGTGCTCAGACCACAGAACTTGGCAGGATCGATATCGAGAGTTATCATCCTGCCAGTTGTGTATTTGGCTATGACGGCTTTTGATAAAGCCGACGTGAAGGCAACTGTCTCGGATGTGCCGCACAGATTGTCCAGGAAATCCTTCAGGTCATAGAACCAGTGATCATCATATCTGAAAAATCTCTGAACCGTAGTTGGGTCCACAGAAGGGATATCGTCCCTGTAATCCTCGAACAAAGCTTTGGCTTCGTCTGCAACGGCCTCCAGTTCCGAGCATTTCACGGTTGCTATTGTAACGGAACGGTATTCGCCGCTCTGAGCGTTGTAGTAATCGTAAATGGCCTGGGAAACTCCGATGTAATCATCGTTGAACATCTTCTCGATTACAGTATCATAAGGGTAACTGTCTGTCAGTATCTCGGCGGCGGAACCTATGAAATAGTCGCAGTAATCCTTGAGTTGGTATGCAATCTCCACACCTCCCATGAAGCAGGCATCCATCGCGATGAAATCGAAATGGGTCTCCCCCAAAGCCTCCTGAATATCAAAAACGGACATTTCCACCCCGAGTTCGCTTCCGAAAGACTTGACCATATGGGCATAAGGATCCACTCCTCCAGGAGGTGCAGGGAACCTTGACCGCTGGTTGCTGTACATCATCTTTTCGTCTGAAGATGTGAAAGCATGGGTTTTATAATAACCCTGAGGAAGCCATCCTGTTCCGTGAGACCAGAGCACCATACCGTAATGCCTTGCGGGGCAGATGGTCTTGGTAATATTCAGAACTGATTTCATCTGATTCTTGGTACAGGAATTAATGTAAGGGAACTTGTAGATTGTATCTATCTGGACATCGCCCTTCTTGTTCCTGGAAATGTTGACAAGCAGCGGAAGGGTATCCTTCATCTGTTTTGTGGAAAGGTCGAAATTGTTGCAGTACAGAACAATGTTGCCGTCTGAAGGAACATATCCCTTGATAATCTTGCTGATGTTTGAAGCCGCATCCATGTAAAGGTTGTTGTGGGAAGCAAAATAAAGGAGCAATGTCTTTTCCTTCTCCTCGAACACCACGTCCTTAGGCTCCACCTTGGAACAAGAAGGCAGGACCGTCAAGACAACGGAAAGCAGGGCTACAATATGTCTGAATATCTTCATAATCCGTCTATGAATAACTTCCTGAAAAGGCAAAATTACAATTTTTATCCGGCAGAGCAACTATTTTTTTCAAGACAGGTTCTTGTTATCTTTGTATCTGATAGAATTTTCTGCTAAAACCACTTGACGATGGAAAAGAACAATTTCTCACGACCGGTAGATGAAGGCCTGGGTTCTTCAATCCGGAAATACCTGTATATGCAGGTGGATAGAGCCGCTCTCAAAGGCGCTGAAAAAATGTCCGTAGTTTCAAACAGGGTCATTGTAATCACGATACTTCTGCTGACCGGAACGATCGTACTTATGATGCTGTGTCTTGCGGCCGGATTTTTCCTTGGAGACCTTTTCGGCAGCAACGCTTTGGGATTCCTTTGCTCCGCCGCCATTGTCCTGATCCTGGGAGTTGTAATATGGCTCTCACGAAAGAGACTGTTCGCCAACCAGATGGCCAGGTTCTACACAGGAATGCTGCTGGGTGACGAAAAGCTTTCCAGCATGAGGGAACTTAATCTCAAGCAGCAATTCGTGGAAACAGAAATCAAGGACAAGGAAGAAGATATAGCAATCGAGTACCAGATGCTCAAGAAAATGCTCAATCCGCTTCACTATGTCGGCCTTGTAATCGACAAGATCAGGGACATTTTCCAAGGAAAGGCTGATGACGGAAATAACGATGACATAAGACCGGAAGAAGGTCCCGGCAACGACAGTCAGGATAACTATCAGGCCAGGCAATTCTAAAAGAAAGTATAACAAACGGATATATGAAAAAGTTTACAATTATGTTGACAATCTTCGCTGCAGCACTTGCAGCAGGCTGTACCGACGAGAAAAAGGCTGATGGAGATAAGCCTTTCACATACATCGTTGATGAATTCGCCGACCTCCAGATCCTCAGGTACCAGATTCCGGACTGGGATTCGCTGAGCTTCGAGAATAAGGCGTTCCTATACTATACGTCAGAGGCGGCAAAGTGCGGAAGAGACATCATCTTCGACCAGATGGGAAAATACAACCTCCGCATAAGGAAGACTATTGAAAAGATCATCGACGAATATAAGGGAGACAAGGATTGCAAAGACTATCAGGACTTTCTGGTTTATGCCAAGAGGGTTTTCTTCTCCAACGGCATCTACCATCACTATGCAGAGGACAAGTTCTATCCGGCCTGTCCGCCTGACTATTTCAGGGGCCTTATGGAGCAGACCGGGCAGGGAGAACTCTGCGAAGAGCTTCTGCCGGTGATGTACGAGACATATATACTCCCGATGAGAAGGTGCAACGACAGCAAGGTGGATATGGTTGCCAACTCTGCCGTCAACTTCTACGAAGGGAACCTGACACAGAAGGAAGTCAACGATTTCTACGACAAGATGGAAGACCCGAAGGATCCGCATCCGATTTCCTACGGTCTGAATTCCAAGCTTGTAAAGAACGAGGACGGAACGATAACAGAGCAAGTATGGAAGGTGGGCGGCCTCTACTCAAAGTCGATCGAAAAGATCATAGAGAATCTGGAGAAGGCAAAGGAATATGCCGAGACAGACGGCCAGAAGAAGACCATTGAACTGCTTGTAAAGTATTATACCACAGGTGACCTTCGCGACTGGGACGCCTACAACATCCAGTGGGTGGATGACGGGGCGAAGGTTGTGGATTTCACCAACGGATTCATCGAGGACTATGACGATCCTCTGGGAAGGAAGGCTACCTGGGAAGGCATCGCCAACTTCAAGGATCTGGGAGCCAGCCGCAGGACCGAGGCCATCAGTTCACAGGCACAGTGGTTCGAGGACAATTCTCCTGTTGACAAGCGCTTCAAGAAGGAGAACGTGAAGGGAGTTAGCGCAAAGGTGATCAACGTTACCGCCTTGGGCGGAGCCTGCTACCCTTCAACCCCTATCGGCATCAACCTGCCTAACGCCAACTGGATCAGGAAGGAATACGGTTCCAAGAGCGTGACCATCAACAATATCACCGAGGCATACGACAAGGCAGCCAACGAAAGTCCGAAGAGCATACTCTCCGAGTTTGCCTGGGACCAGGCGGAGATAGACATGTGCAAGAAGTACGGCGTCATGACCGACAACCTGCATACCGACCTGCACGAGTGCCTGGGCCATGCATCCGGACAGCTTCTTCCTAACGTTCAGGAGAATGCCCTCAAGGAATTCAACTCCGCTCTCGAGGAAGCCAGGGCGGACCTCTTTGCACTCTACTATCTGGCCGACCCTAAACTGGTCGAGATGGGACTTCTTCCTGATGCAGACGCCTATAAGGCCGAGTATATGACCTACATCCGCAACGGCCTGTTCACCCAGTTCACAAGAATAGAGCTTGGAAAGAAGAACACCGAGGCTCATATGCAGAACCGCAAGCTCGTGGCCGAGTGGGCATACGAACACGGAGCAAAGGACAATGTCATCGAGAAAAAGACCAGAGACGGCAAGACATATTTTGTCATCAACGATTTCGAGAAACTCCGCGGTCTGTTCGGGGAGCTTCTGGCAGAGATCCAGAGAATCAAGTCAGAGGGAGACTACAAGGCCGGAAAGAAACTCATCGAGACCTATGCGGTTGACATAGACCCTGTTCTCCACAAGGAAGTCCTCCAAAGGTATGCAGGCCTCAACCTCAAGCCTTACAAGGGCTTTATCAACCCGGATATCGTTCCGGTTGAAAAGAACGGCAAGGTGGTTGACTACAAGATAGTTTACACAGACGACTACCTGAAGCAGATGATGGAATACGGAAAGAAATACTCATTCGAGTAATATGAAAAAACTTATTTGTCTATTCGTTTCGACGCTGCTGGCGGTAACGGCCGCATTCAGCCAGCCGTCCAAGCAGTTTATCAGCGTCTATGCAGAGCCTGACCACGCAGACTGGACATATTCCTGCGGAGAAAAGGCAGTGTTCACCCTCTATGCCGTAAAGGAAAACGTGAGGATGCCGCTTACGGAAATCGCCTACAGCTATGGTCCGGAAAAACTGAAGGCGGAAAAGACCGGCAAGGTGACCACCGGCAAGGATGGCGTAGCCCGCATAACCGTACCAGGACGTAAAGTCCCTGGTTTCACGACAGTAAACGTCAGTGTCACCTATAACGGGAAGCGCTACTCCAGCCAGACAAACATCGGATATGACCCGTACAAGATAGAACCTACCACATCTTTGCCGGAAGACTTCGAGGAATTCTGGGAAAACTCCAAGGCCAGGGCCGCCAAGGTCCCTATGCTCATCCGCGAGAGGTATTCTCCTGAAGAGAGCAACGACCGCGTGGATGTCTATTATATCCGCATCCAGTCATACAAGGCGGGCAATTATGTGTACGGCGTTCTCACAGTGCCTAAGGCTGAAGGCAAGAAGCCGGCTATCCTACGTCTTCCGGGAGCGGCTGTGCGCAAGTTCAGCGGTCCGGATCCTCTGGCATACGAAGGCTTTGTTGTGCTGAACATCGGAGTCCACGGCATTCCGGTAGACCAGGACGGCGAGATTTACCGCCAACTTGAGAACGGGGCCATGTCCGGCTATGTGCTGAAAGGTATTGAAAACCGCGATTCCTATTACTACAAGCGGACCTATATGGGTTGTATAAGAGCTGTCGACTATCTGTGCTCACGGAATGATGTGGATCAAAGCCGCATCGCCTGCTACGGAGGAAGCCAGGGCGGAATGCTCTCCATCATGACAGCCGCGCTGGACAAGAGGATAAGCGCACTTTTCGCCTATTTCCCGGCCTTCTGCGATGTTACCGGCTATTACTACGGACGTAGCGGAGGCTGGCCGCATCTGTTCATAGACAAGAGCGATCCCATCATCGAACAGAAAGTTGCCGTTTCCAAGTACTATGATGTAGTGAACTTCGCACGCTTCCTCTCCCAACCGGGATTCTATGCCTGGGGGTTCAACGACATTGTATGCTGCCCTTCATCCACATTCTCAGCATATAATGTCATCAAGGCGCCTAAGACTCTGTGCCTGGCACGCGACACCGGCCACTGGCTTTACCCATGGCAAAGCGAAGAGGCCCTCAAATGGCTGAAGGCACGGTTCAATATGACTGAATAGATTACAACGGGAATCCTGACCCTTATTCGGAATCCTTAGGATAGATGTTGATCATAAGGACTTTGGAATTTCCGACTGCATCCCTGGCAGTAAGGGAAACAAGTCCGTCTTCCGATGCTACAATTTTCAAGATGGTTGTGGCATTGGTTGTTGCGGATGTAGTGGTATAGTCAGGAGTAGCCTTGGTCTTAGGTTGAGCCAGGCCTACAGTCTTCTGAATCGCGGAAAGGCTCAACTTTCCGTTTCCGGTAGCAGTCCACTTGACAGGTCCACCGAAGATTTCCTTGGTAGAGCCGTTGCCCACATAAAGCGTCAATGTGCCGCCTACTTCCATATTGATCACTTCTGGAGCTGCCGTGGAATTATTACCGTAATAGAATCTGGCATTGATGGTCTGGAAAGTCTCTGTCTGCTCTTCTTCTCCTCCTGAAGACGATTTCTTTGAGCAGGAAAACAAAACTGGAACTGCCGCAATAAGCAGCACAGCTGAAATCAAACGGAACTTTTTCATATAAATAATCTTTGTTTTCTGTTTCTAATGCAAAAAACGTGCAACCAGTCTAAATGTCATCTGTAAGGTCTGCACGGGCAGCCCTGCTGCCGGTGATAAGCGGAATCTCCTCGTCGGATTGTTTGTCAAGCTGCTTGTTCCACAGATATTTTCTTGTCTCCCTGACTATCACTCCACTAAGCAGCAGCAGGGAAATGATGTTCGGGATCGCCATCAGTCCGTTGAGGATGTCTGCAGAATTCCACACTATTTCAAGATTCATCACGGCTCCGACATAGATGAGCACTATCCAGATTATCCTGTAGATGAATATGACTCTTCTGCCGGCAAGGTATTCCACGCTGCGCTCCGCATAGTAGCTCCAGCCCAGGATGGTAGAGAAGGCAAAAGTGGCAAGGCTGACCGTAAGGATTATGGAACCTACATAAGGAATCTGCCCGAATGCCATCTGCGTGAGCCTGGCTCCGTCCTTATAGTCTATGCCAGGGTTTGCGTAGATACTGGAAACCAGAACCAGACCGGTCAGGGCGCATACTATTACAGTATCCCAGAAAGTGCCGGTAGAAGACACCAGAGCCTGGCGTACTGGGTTCTTGGTCTGGGCAGCGGCTGCTGCTATAGGAGCAGATCCCATACCGGACTCGTTGGAGAAAAGTCCCCTGGCGATACCGTAGCGGCAAGCCATCATAACAGTGAATCCGGCAATTCCGCCAGCACCGGCCTTGGCGGTAAAGGCAGAGCTGAATATCATGGTTATGGTCTCGTCGAGAACACTCCAGTTCATGCCAAGTATCACAAGGCATCCGACAACGTAGAATATGGCCATAAACGGTACGAGGAATCCGCATACCCTGGCTATTCCCTTGATTCCGAAGAAGGTTACCAACATGACCAGAAACGCTACCGTAAGGCCCGTCCAGTGCTTTGGAATTCCGGCGAAGTTAGGGCCGAAGAGCCCTTCGTTGTCAAGCAGGGTGGAAATGGCGTTGGACTGGACCAGGTCTCCGATTCCGAAAGCAGCCAAAGCAGCCAGAACGCAGAAGGCCACAGCCAGGAACTTGCTCTTGACTCCTCTTTCCAGCGCGTACATAGGACCGCCGATCATAGTGCCCTTGGCTGTCTTTACACGATATTTTATGGCTAGAAGGCCTTCGCTGTATTTTGTCGCGATGCCCAAAAGTCCTGTAAGCCAGCACCACAGCACGGCCCCCGGGCCTCCCAGGGAAACGGCCGTAGCCACTCCGATTATGTTTCCTGTTCCTATTGTGGCTGCAAGAGACGTGGTCAATGCCCCGAACTGGCTAACGTCGCCTTCGGCATTCTTGTCTTTCCTAAACGATATGCCGATAGCCTTGAAGATGTATCGCTGAGGAAACCTAAGCCTTATGGTAAGGAAAAGGTGTGTTCCCACCAGAAGGATGATAAGCGGCCAGCCCCAGAGAAAATCGCTGAAAGACTTAATATAGGATCCCAGAATAGAAATGAAACTGCCTTCCATAATCGTAATTATAAACACATCAACAAATTTAACAAAAAATCTGTATTTTTGCCTCACAAGTTGGTCTCATTATTGCATCATGAGATATCGTTGACAAAATAGATTGTTATGAAAAAAATCTTTAGAAGTTCCTTCATAGCCATTTTCCTGGTTTGCCTGTCACTGAGTTTTACCTTATCCTCCTGCTTCTTGGACGGAAACGGCAAGGATGATAAATCAGACAAGGATTCCACCGAAGTTAAATCTTACATAGACCAGTTGATGTCTCAGTACTACTACTGGGCCGACCAGATGCCTTCATCGTCAATGAAAGGAAAAAGCGTTGACGAGTATTTCATGTCCAGGCTGGTAAGGAAAGACCGCTGGAGCTGGATGATGAACGGCTATTCCTACAACTCGATGGAAACCGGCATTTCCACCTCCTACGGATTCCACATATCTCAGCCGATAGACTATTTCCAGGATTATGACGTGTATGTGACATATGTGGACAAGAATTCCCCGCTGGCAAAAGCAGGAGTAACCAGAGGTTGGCAGCTTACCCATATCGCAGGAACAGATGTGGAAACGCTCATAAGGACCGAAAGGTTCTACGATGAGATCGAAAGGGCATCCAACAAATTCACCTTCAAGAACACAAATGATGAAAGCGTGGAGCTGAACCTTACCCAGACCTCTTATCAGAGCAATTCCGTCACCTTGTCCAAAATATTCACCGCCGCTGATTGCGACAAGCTCTCCAAGAGCGCCAAGGTTGGCTACATTCTCTACACCACCTTCAACTCCAACATGAAGAACGAGGTGATAAGTACCCTGACCCAGATGAAATCCCAGGGAGTCACTGACCTCATCCTCGACCTGAGATATAATGGTGGCGGAGACCTTGAATTATGCAACGTAATTGCAGGTTATCTTGCCCCGGCATCAGCGGACGGGAAGGTTTTCGTAACCCTATCCCACAACCTGGCAAACAAGAAGGAGGACAAAAGCTACAAAATCAAGCATGAGACCAACTCCCTTGACCTAGACAGACTGTATGTCATTACGGGATCCAGGACCGCCTCGGCTTCAGAGAGCATGATCAACTGCCTGAACCCATACATCGAAGTTCAGACTGTCGGAGGCCAGACCTACGGCAAGCCGAACGGAATGTATGTCTTCCTCTATCCTCCTAAAGCCAATGAAAAGGACATAGACTATGCAATCCTGCCTATCTGCTTCTACTGCATGAACTCAGAAGGCAAGGCAGACTATGACAACGGAATCACTCCAAAGAACAAGAGATACGACGATCTTTATCACGATTTCTCCGGAAAGGAAGACCTCATCAAAGCATGTCTGGAACACATTGCCACTGGATCCTATCCTGATCTCCCTGACACGAAAGCCACCAAGGCCTCTGACGGAATCGGTAAAGAACTTCACTTTAGAGACGGCTTTACAGGAGCATTTATCAAGAAATAGCGTTTTTCCGGACTTTTTCTGAAAAGTTTTGGACATTGAAAGAATTATTGCTATTTTTATGATTGGATTTGAAGACTATGTTAACACAATAATTACTTTTTAACATTTTTATTATGGAAAAAATATTCAAGAACATTCAGGCTCAGTTTGAGGCTTTCAACAAGGATGCTGAAGCACAGATCGTTAAGGGTAACAAGGCTGCCGGAACTCGCGCAAGAAAGGCTGCTTTGGAAATCACCAAGCTGATGAAGGACTTCAGAAAGGCTTCCGTAGAGGCTGCAAAGAAGTAATCAACTGAACTGAAGATGAGAAAAGGATGACCTTAGGGCCATCCTTTTTTATTGTGTATCAGCGAAGGTGATTGGAATAGAATTATTATATTTGTGAGTTATGAACAAAACTGCGGATTACAGATTCACCATAATTTCCCCCGTGTTCAACGAGGAGGGAAACATATCCAGGCTGGCAGAAACCCTGGACAAGTACATAAACTCTTCTGAGGACAAGAGCGCATGCGTGCTTTTCGTCAACGACGGAAGCGCAGACAAGTCATTGGAAATGATAAAGGACGAGTGCTCCAGGAGGAAGAACTTCTTCTACCTTTCCCTGGAGAAGAGAACCGGGCTGAGCGGAGCGATCAAGGCCGGATTCGACAACACCTTCTCCCCGCTTGTGGGATATATAGACGCTGACCTCCAGACCACTCCTGAGGACTTTGACCTGCTTCTCCCTTACGCCGACGAATACCCTCTGGTTATGGGAATCAGGGCCAACCGCAAGGACTCCGCCTGGAAGAATTTCCAGAGCAGGTTTGCAAACGGATTCCGCAAGATGTTCACCCACGACGGGGCCACGGACACCGGCTGCCCTCTGAAAATCCTCCACACCGATTACGCCAAGAGAGTTCCGATGTTCACCGGCATGCACCGCTTCTTCCCGGCGCTGATCCAACTTCAGGACGGCGGGAAGATGAAGCAGGTTCCGGTAAGGCATTTCCCGAGAGTTGCCGGCGTATCCAAGTACAATGTCTGGAACAGGCTCATCGGCCCGATGAAAGACTGCTTCGCCTATCGCTGGATGAAAAAAAGATACATCAACTACTCCTTCAAGGACAACAATTTATAATATCCGCAAATGGAGAGGACACTCAGCCAATGGATCATATTCGGTATCGGATTTCTGGCGCAGGGGCTTTTCTCCGCCAGGATACTGGTCCAGTGGATTATGTCTGAGAGAAAGAAGAAAGTGGTGTCCCCTACCATCTTCTGGGTGCTTAGCCTGCTGGCTTCCTATCTGTTTTTCATATACGGATGGCTGAGGAACGACTTTGCCATAATGTTCGGCCAGGTTATCTCCTACTACATCTATATGTGGAACCTGAAGATCAAGGGAGTTTGGAGCATTTCCAAGGACGGGCGGATTGAGGGTTCAAAGGGCAACATCTGGTGGAAAGCACCGCTCCTTACAATACTCCTTATAACCCCAATCGTAGGAATCGGATACATACTGACAGACCTCGAGGGCTTCAAGCAACAGGTTTTCCAGAACACCAACATTCCTTTGTGGCTTGTCATCTACGGTTCCCTGGGACAGATAATCTTTACACTGCGATTCGTTTACCAGTTCTTCTATTCCAAGAAAAGGAACGAGAGCCACCTTCCTGCCGGATTCTGGATCATCAGCCTGATTGGCAGCGCCTGCATAGTATCATACGCAATTATCAGGAAAGATCCCGTGCTGGCAATCGGACAGGCGACAGGATTCATATCATATACAAGGAATCTGATGATCCTTAACAAACAGCGTAAAAAGGAGGCCCGCTCATGAAAAGAAGAACCGTCATATTCCTTTTCATCTTCGCGATGCTTCTCCCTCTGATGATTCTGAGGGAATACACTCCTGCCAACGAACTGAGGTACCTGAATATCGTGGACGACGCCCTCTCTAACGGCAACTTCATAACCTTCTACGACCACGGTCAGCCTTACGCGGACAAGCCGCCTTTGTATTTCTGGTTCGCGATGATCCTGAAGAAAGTCTTCGGTTTCCACTCGATGTTTCTTCTGAGCTGCCTTCTGAGTCTCCTTCCGGCCTTTGTAACCGGCTGGATAATGGACCGCTGGACAGAGGAGAAACTGGACGGTGAAGAGAGCACGGCCGCCCTTCTGATGCTGCACTCGAGCGTGATGTTCCTGGCAGCCTCCATAGTCTTGAGAATGGATATGCTGATGTGCATGTTCATAGTGCTGGCCCTGTACACTTTCGGCAAGATGTACGCCAACAAGAAAGGAGCCAGGGAGGCAAAGGCGGGAGAAATGACTCACGAAGCTGCCCTTTTCAGGAGAGACCGCATCCTTTTGCCAATCTATGTGTTCTTTGCCATATTCTCCAAGGGAGCCGTGGGATTTCTGGCCCCTGTGATCTGCATATTGGTTTTCCTTGTCGCCGACAAGGATCTGAGGATAGGAAAATACCTGGGCTGGAGATTCTGGCTCATTCTGATTGTTCTTTGCGGCCTCTGGTGGACGGGAGTCTATCTGGAAGGCGGCAAGAGCTACCTGAACAATCTTCTTTTCCACCAGACGGTGGACCGCGGAGTTAATTCTTTCCACCACAAGGCCCCCCTCTGGTACTATCTTGCGGGCTACTGGTGGATTGTCGCAGTATGGAGCCTGCTCTGCATCGTGCTCATAATCAAGGGATGGAGAAACCGTTTCTTGGGAGGTATCAGAATCAAGCTGATGATTACCACGGCATTGACCATCCTTATAATGCTGTCTCTTGTAAGTTCCAAAATCGCGATATATCTTCTCCCAGCCATTCCGTTCTTCATCTACGGCGGAGCGCTTCTTCTGCCGTATTTCAAGGATGACAGACTTGTCAAGGGAATCGTGGCGGCCATAGCCTGGATTTTTATCGCGATAGGCATCGCATCCATTTTCAAGAGATTCATCATTCCGGAAAAGATTGCCGGGGCCCTGCCCGGACTCTGGGCTCCATACTGGGTGATTCTCATCCCGATGGTTCTGGGCGGATTGCTCGCTCTGAAAGCCTTGAAAGACAAGCATACTCCGCTGGCGATTTCCATCATTTCGGCTTCCATCTTCGTGACTATCTTCCTGGGCAGTTTCTCTATGAACCAGATAAACAGGATGACCGGTGTGAAAGACGGATGCCAGCAGGCCATAAAGATATCTCAGGAAAAAGACAGCCCGCTGCTTTACTACGACTTCAGCGCGGCTCCGAACATGGACTATTACTTCAAGCAGGAAGGCCTGTTTATCAGAGAGATAAGCAAAGAACAGCTCAGCTCGTTTGAAGGAATCCTGTTCTTCAAGGAAAGGAGGCTCAAAAAAGATTCCACCCTCAGGAGCGTTCTTGAAGGCAAGGATTATGTAAAGCTCGGCGACAATGTCTGCTATGCAGATTTCTCAGTGGAAAAAGACTGGAACATAGAAGAAAAAAAGACAGAGCAATGAATATACTATTGACAGGGGCGGCGGGCTTCATAGGATCACATACGGCAGTGGAACTTCTCAGAAGAGGCCATAATGTTGTGGGAGTGGACAACATGAACTCCTACTATGACCCTAGCCTTAAAAAGGCAAGGCTCGCCTATGTCAGGAAATGCGCCAGGACCGCAAAGGGCAGTTTCTCCTTCTCCGAGAAAGACATCGCTGACCTCGGTGCCATGGAAAAGATCTTCAAGACCCATAAGTTCGACAAGGTCTGTAACCTGGCTGCCCAGGCCGGAGTGAGATACTCATTCGAGAATCCCTCAAGCTACATCCACTGCAACATCATCGGCTTTTTCAACATCCTGGAACTTTGCTGCAAGTACAAGGTAAAGCATCTTGTATATGCCAGCTCCTCAAGCGTCTACGGCAACAACGCCAAGATTCCGTTCAGCGAAGACGACCGCACTGACGATCCTCAGAGCCTTTATGCCGCCACCAAGAAATCCAACGAGCTGATGGCCCACGTCTATACCCACCAGAGAAACCTCCCGACAACCGGCCTGAGATTCTTTACCGTCTACGGCCCTTGGGGAAGGCCTGACATGGCTCCTTTCAAGTTCATGAAGAAAATCCTCGGCGACGAGCCTATAGACGTCTATAACAAAGGCAACCTCAGCCGAGACTTCAGCTATATAGACGACATCGTAAAAGGTATCGTGGCCGTGATTGAAGGCCCGAACAAGTCCAGACGCCCCGTTTACAACATCGGCAACAGCCGTCCGGTACAGCTTATGGACTTCATTTCCACCATAGAGAGAACTACCGGCAAAAAGGCGAAAAAGGTGATGAAAGGGATGCAACGAGGCGATGTTTACACTACATTTGCATCCACTTTGGCCCTGGAAGAAGACTATGCCTTCCGCCCCGACACTCCTCTTGAAAAAGGCATCGCCGAGTTCTATAACTGGTACAAAGCGTTTTACAAGATTAGTTAAAGTCCTTAATAAAATGGAAAAAGAGACATTTGCACAGATGGAGATAAGCACCAAGGCTGCTCTCCATAACTTCAAGTATTTCAGAAGCTACCTCAAGAAGGAAACCAAGCTTCTGATCCTCATCAAAGCCAACTCATACGGCCACGGCGCCGTTGACTTTGCAAAATTGATGGAAAAGGCCGGGGCAGACTACTTTGCAGTAGCTCATCCGATAGAGGGCATCGAACTCCGCGCGGGCGGCATCAAGACCCCTATCATAGTTTTGACCACAGGAACAGACTACTACAAGGAAATCATAGAGAACGGCCTGGAGCCGGGCATCCCTAACCTCTATTCCCTCAAGAAGTTCGACGCCGTTGTAAAGAAGATGGGAGTTGACGTTTATCCTGTGCATATCAAGCTCGATACCGGAATGCACCGCCTGGGTTTCATGGAAAAGGAGCTTCCTGAACTGATCAAGTTCCTCAAGGCCCACAAGGAAATCAAGGTCCAGAGCATCTACTCCCACCTTGCCGCATCCGACGAGAAGAAATGGGACAAGTTCACCCTTGGCCAGATTGCCCTCTACGACAAGATGGCTCCACAGATCGACGAGGCAATAGGATACCACCCTATCCACCACATACTCAACTCAGCCGGCATAGAGAGATTCTCCAAGTACCAGAAAGACATGTGCAGGCTCGGCATCGGCATCTACGGTGTAAGCGCCGTCAACCAGAAGAACGTTATGCCTGTTGCAAGCCTGAAGTGCCGCATCCTCCAGATAAAGGAACTTACTCCTGAAGACGGCACCGTTGGCTACGGTCGCCACGGCAAGATCACCCGCCCTTCAAAGATCGCCACCCTGCCTCTTGGATATGCAGACGGCATCAACCGCCACTTCGGCAGAGGAGCCACCAAGTTCTGCGTGAACGGCAAACTCGTTCCTACCATCGGCAACATCTGCATGGACATGTGCATGATAGACGTTACCAATGTCAAGGATGTCAAGGTTGGAGACATCGTGACCGTATTCGGTGACAAGCCGACCGCCATAGACCAGGCAAAGGTTCTGGACACCATCCCTTACGAGGTCTATACCTCAATAGCAAAGCGCGTAAAGAGAGTGGTGGTAAAGTAACACATTATTACAAAATATAAAGAAGCATCTTGCATTTTCATTGCAGGGTGCTTTTTTATTTAAGAATTGTCAATTTTGTAACTCTCTTGTTTCACAACGCAAACAATTTAGCCCTTCGAATTCAAAATTTTTAGAAAAAAAAAGCAAAAACTTTCATTTTACAATTTCATTTATTATATTGCGTTCGGCGAACAAAAAAACAAATGAAGATGAAACGATTTGCAACATACGCTTTTGTGTTTCTGCTCGCATCCACTCTTTGTTTGGGGCAAGGGATAGACTATCGAATCAAAATGGTAAACCGCATGGCCCAGAGGATGATGAGCGACACCACCCGCAAAGGACCTGCGGCTGCCCGGTTTATTGTGGATGTCCTTTCTTCCGGAGAGTATTCTATGGAAAATAAATCGTACTACATAGTCTATCCGGAAAAGGCAACAGACACTTCAAGAATCTCAGGCCATGCTTCTTATATTGAAAAAGCGTTAAACCTTCAAGGCGCCAGAAGAACTTATGACAAAAACTCGGCAGACGTTCTGATAAATGTCAAATTTGCCAGAGACAGAAGCAGGAGAACTATCTATCAAGAATTAAAACGTTCCACATACAGCACTAAGAACCTGGGTGGTTTTGATGTTTACAGGGGAGACCGGTATGGAAGCGCTTCCGGCAGATCAAGCATAGACAACCCTAACCTCCCTTATTATCAGAATTCCTTTGGCTCTGCCGGCAAAAAAACTTATTTGCAGCCGGTTCGTGTATCCAATCATTCTTTCTCCTTGGTTATTGAAGGAGTTTCCCAGGCCGGAGATCCTTTATGGAAAACTGTTGCAACAGATTTCCGTTCTGCCGCTGTAACAGACGCCATCATGCCATACCTTGCATTTGCCTCTGTCGGTTTCCTGGGAAATGAGACAGACTGTTCCGAGCAGTTCCTCAGCGACAACCCCATTTACCTGAAATGGTCCGAAGGTCTGCTTGATTCCCAAAACACTGTTTTATATCCCGAGTACAATTCTTCATCACCTAAGGTGGCCGTTGTCTCGATAATTAAAGAAGGTGAGCGTACCACAGTTGTCCTGAAAGACCGGATTAACGTAAAAAAGCTCAAAAAATCCGAAGCGTTCATCGAGCATAACGGGCAAAAGATACCGGCATCAGGTTATTATATCGACGAGAGAAGGGTTCCTTCCACCAACTATCCGGCAATTACCATATTGGAATTCCCTGTCAATTCGGACAACCTGGAAGAATTTGACCTTGTATTCTACAGCAAAAAAGGCAAGGAAAAGCTTGCCATAAGAAACATAAAACCCACATTGTTATGAAACGGATTTTATTTCTTTTGATGCAATAAGAAGAGAAATGTGGCTCCAGCGTCTTAAAGACAAAGGCCGCTGGGTTTATAATCCTGCTACGGACAGAGACAATGTACCTGTAAGCCCTACAATGTATCCGGATTATTATAATTAAAGCAAACTGTCCTTATTGGAGTTATAAAAGTTCCCGGCCTCGTTGCTGAAGCCGGGAGCTTTTGTTTTGTCGTTGTCGGGCAAAATAGAGCAGGAATAGACTTAAAATGTGGAAAAATATCCATATTTATTCCAAAATATGTGAAAAAGTGCCTATATTTGTGCTGGATTTTGTGATTATAACTATGAAACTACTTAAAAGAAAGATAGATAGCTATCTAGAAGCTTGGAAACAGAACCCTAACCACAAACCTCTTATCATCAAGGGTGCCAGGCAAATTGGAAAGACAGAGTCAGTAAGGGCTTTCGGCAAGGCAAACTATGAGTCTGTCCTAGAAATAAACTTTGTGCTCCAGAAGAAATTCAGGGGTATTTTCGATGACGGGTATGAGGTAGATACCATTATCAAGAACATTTCACTTCTTGAGCCATCTTGGGAGTTCATCCCTGGCAAAACACTTATTTTCTTTGATGAGCTTCAGAAATGCCCAGACTGTGCTACTTCACTTAAATCCTTTTGCCAAGACAAGAGGTTTGACGTAATCTGTTCTGGCTCTTTGATGGGTATTTATTATGAAGAGATTGAATCTAATGCCGTCGGCTTTAAAGATGATTATGAGATGTATTCTATGGACTTTGAGGAATTCCTTTGGGCAAAGGGATATTCCCCCGCCCAAATAGAGGATCTTTATACTCACATGCTTTACCTGATGCCTTTTTCCAAGCTAGAAATGGACACTATGATGGATGTTTTCCGAGACTATATGACACTTGGAGGAATGCCTGAGGTAATTAAGACCTATATCAGCAACGGCCATTTTGGAGGAACTTTAAAAATCCAGCGGCAACTCCTTAAAGACTACGAGGAAGATATTACGAAATATGCCAAAGAAACTGACAAGGCGAAGATACTGGCTATATATAATCATATTTCCACCTTTCTTGCCAAGGACAACAAAAAATTCCAGGTAACGAAGGTGGCAAAAGGAGCTCGCAACCGCGAGTATGTAGGCTGTGTGGATTGGCTGAAAGAAGCTGGGGTTATTAATGTTGCCTACTGTCTTGACAAGGCAGAGCTTCCACTCAAGGGCAATTATGAAGCCAATAACTATAAAATCTATTACCATGACACAGGGCTTCTCATTGCATCGCTTGATGAGGAAGCCCAAGAAGATCTCAGGGCTAACAAGAACTTTGGCACATACAAAGGTGCCATATATGAGAATATCGTTGGAGAAATGCTCGTAAAATCAGGGTACAAAGACCTGTACTTTTTCAAGAAAGATAACCCCGCTCTGGAAATGGATTTCTTTGTTCGGGATGCAAATACCTTGATCCCTGTTGAAGTGAAATCCAACGATGGCGCTACAGCATCTCTGAATCATCTAATTGATTGGAATGCCTATTCTGATATTCACTATGGCATCAAACTGGGCTACAAAAACATCGGCTGGAATGGCAAGTTCTACACATTTCCCTATTTCCTGACGTTTATGGTAAAGCGATTTCTAAAAGAACATCCAAATAAACTATAGCCCTATACAAAAAGCTTTGTCAGAAGGGCGTTCAGAAGGGCTCCGTCTGTGGAGTTGCCTCCGTAATTGCTCTTGGACTTGAGGTCCGTGTCTTTGATCAGGGAAATTACGCCCATGGTCTTTTTCAGCGGGAAGTTTCTGGCTGCGGTCTGGTATTCCCTAACTCTCTGGGTTCCGAAGACTCCGGCTCTCTGGCAGGCGGAGAAGAAATCCCTTTCTCCTGCGCTGACCTCGGCTTCAACAGTCAGAAGCTGGTTGAAGTAGAAGAACATAGCACCCAAAGTGGCCTGGATCGGGTATTTCTTGGAGTTGGAAGCAAACACCTCGGCGATTGAAAAGGCCCTCAGGATGTTCCTTTCCCCTATCGCCTTGCAGAGCTCGAACGGGTTGTAGTCTCTTGAAACGCCGATGTTCACCTCAACGTCCTTGACTCTGATGACGGTGCCGTCCGTGCCTTTGATAAGCTTGTCTATCTCAAGGACAATCTTCCTCAGCGATGTGCCAGCGCTCTGGGCCAGAAGCTGGGCGGCGTCAGGCTCGATGCTGTAACCTTTTTCCTGAACGTGGTTTGTAATCCACTGCGGGACCTTCCACTCATCCAGAGGGTAGGATTCCAGGACCTCCGCCTTGTCTTTGAGGCTCTTGTAGAAACCGGTGCGCTTGTCCAGGTTCTTGCCCGTAAAACTCAGGACAAGGATAGTGTCCGGGGCAGGAACCTTCAGGTAATACTCAAAAGGCTGGAGGGAAGAAAGCTGCTGAGCCTCCTTGACGATGATCAGCTGATACGGGCTGGCAACAGGATATCTCCTGCAAAGGCAGACAATCTGTCCGGCATCGGTCTCGTTTCCGTAGACAACGCTCAGGTTGAAGTCTTTCTGGCTCTCGTCCAGGACTGTGGAGTTGAGAGCATCGATGATCACATCTGAATAGTACGGCTCCTCTCCGGCAAGGACATATATGCCGGCGAACTTCTTTGCGCGGATATTGTCCATCATCTGCTGGAACTTCCTTACACTGCCTTCCTTGTCTATCTTCTGAGCCATAAACTATACTTCTGTATCCATCTTCAAAGTTAACCCATTTTTCTTATATTTGTGTGTTATGGAAGAGATTTTTGACCCGCTCAGAAAGAAACGCGTGGCACTGACTCCGGAGGAGAATGTCCGGCAGCAGTTTATCCGCTATCTCAACGAAAAGCGGGGCTGGCCTCTGCACATGATGGGCAGCGAGACTGAAATCTCCATCGGCGATGTAAAGTTAAGGTGCGATATCGTCTGCTACGGGAAAGACCTCGCCCCCAAGATGATTGTCGAATGCAAGAGACCCACGGTTAAGATTTCTTCCAGGACATTTGAGCAGATATGGCATTATGCACTGATACTCAAGGTAGAATACATAGTGGCCACAAACGGGAAGGAAACCTTTGCCTGCCGGTATGACCAGGAGAAAAAACAGTATGTGTTCATCGGCGACATACCTGCCTACACCGAAGAAAAGAAAGAACAGACAATGACAGGAGGAAACGACATATTCCTTAAAGACAAGATATTCCAGATAATATCCGAGACTGCGGCGGAGCACGGCGTAAGGGCCTTTGTGATAGGAGGCTTTGTGAGGGACTGCTTCCTTCAGAGGCCTCGCAACGACATTGACGTGGTGGTAGAAGGCAGCGGAATAGAGATAGCAAACGCCGTCGGGGAGAAAATCCACAGCAAAGTTTCCGTATTCAAGAACTTCGGAACGGCAATGTTCAGATGGAACGGCATCGAGATAGAGTTTGTGGGAGCCAGGAAAGAGTCCTACAACCGCAATTCCAGGAAACCTATCGTTGAAGACGGAACTCTCGAGGATGACCAGAAACGCCGTGATTTTACAGTCAACGCCCTGGCTTTCAGCCTGCAGAAAGAGGACTTCGGGAATCTGGTGGATCCGTTCGGCGGAGTGGCAGACCTTCAGAAAGGCCTGCTGAGAACCCCGCTGGACCCGGACATCACCTACTCGGACGACCCTTTGAGAATGATCCGCGCCATCAGGTTTGCCTCCCAGCTGCATTTTACCATTGTTCCTGAGTCCATCGAGAGCATAAAAAGGAACAAAGGCAGGCTGGAGATACTCAGCCGCGAGAGAATCGCCGAGGAAATGAACAAGATCCTCCTCTGCGACAAGCCTTCCATCGGCCTGAACCTCCTGCAGCAGACAGGCCTCTTGGAACAGTTCATGCCACAGCTTTCCGCCCTTGAGGGAGTGGAGACGATGGAAGGGAAAGGCCATAAGGAGAACTTTGCCCACACGCTTCAGGTCGTGGACAATGTCGCCAGTCAGTCCGACAACCTCTGGCTGAGATGGGCGGCCCTTCTGCACGACATAGGAAAACCTGCAACCAAAAGATACGAGAGCGGTACCGGATGGACATTCCACGGCCACGAGGTTGTGGGAGCCAAGATGGTTCCAGGCATTTTCAAGCAGATGAAGATGCCGCTGAACGAAAAGATGAAATATGTCCAGAAGCTTGTGGCCCTGCATCTTAGGCCGATTGCCCTGGTGGAGGACATTGTCACCGATTCCGCTGTCAGAAGACTCCTGTTCGACGCCGGAGACGACATAGACGACCTTATGACCCTCTGCAACGCGGACATAACTTCCAAGAACGAGGCAAAGGTCAGGCGCATTAAAGGCAACTTCCAGCTGGTAAAGCAGAAACTTGTGGACGTGGAAGCCAAAGACGCCATCCGCAACTTCAAGAACCCTATAACCGGAGAGCTGGTGATGGAGTATTACGGAATCGAGCCTTGCAACCTGATCGGACAGATCAAGGAGTATGTGAAGGAAGCCATTCTGGACGGCAAGATCGAGAACAACTTCGAGCAGGCTTTCGAACTGATGAAGCAGAAGGGAGCCCAGCTCGGCCTGACACATAAAGAAGGCTGAAACTGACTTTACAAACAGCGGTTCAAGAGTCAAACTAAAGTTGAAACATAAAAACAAAGCGATATGAAAAGGATCATTTTATTCGTTGCGGCAGCCATTCTGGCTTTCTCCTCGGCGATGGCCCAGGACACAACTTCCACTCAGGCCCAGAAACCTCAGCAGGAACGTCGCCAGCCACCTAAGAGACTGACTCCTCAGGAAAGGGCAACCATGCAGACAGACCGTCTCAAGGACACTCTCCAGCTCACGGAAGATCAGTACAAGAAAGTCTACAAGGCAATACTCAACAGGGAAAAGGAAATTGAAAACATGATGCCTCAGGGACGAGGCGGAATGAGACCTGGCGGAATGGGTGGCGGAATGAGGGGTGGCGCTCCACGCGTATCCAGAGTTAGCACCGGAATGAACAGCACCCAGGAGCAGATGAAGGCTTCCCGTGAAAGGTGCGACAAGAAGATCAAGAAAGCCCTGACCGAAGAACAGTTTGCCGCTTATCAGGTGATTGAGGCCAAGAGGCTGAAACAGCAGCAGGAGATGATGGAGAGAATGAGAAACAGAAACCGTCAGGGCGGACAAAGACCTGGTGGACAGAGGCCTGCTCAGCAGAATTAAAGGGAAATGAAAATACTGACAGCAATAATGGCTATGGCCGTGATGATCCTGGGATGCGGACCTGAATCCGCCGCCCAGAAGACAGACACGGACAAAGCCGCCAGAAAAGTCCACTACACGGGGACATTCCAAAAGAGCACATCTTACATCGTGATCTCCAAGAAGGAGTTCAAGCTCTATGTGTACGCAAAGGTCAGGGGAGAGAAAACCCTCATCGCCGAGTATCCTGTATGCGTGGGGAAGAATCCCGGCAACAAGCAGAAAAAAGGCGATATGAGAACTCCGGAATCGCCAGAGGGAAAGCCTTTCAAGATTTCCCAGATCCAGCCTAGCGGATACTGGAAGCACGACTTCGGAGACGGAAGGGGCAGCATCCTCTCCTACGGCAAGTGGTTCCTCAGGCTCAACACCTACAAGTGGAGCGGCATAGGAATCCACGGCAGCACCAACAATGAGGACAGCGTGCCGGGAAGAGGCAGCGAAGGCTGTATCCGCCTCCGCGACGATGACATCATCCACCTGAAGGAAAACTACGCCTGGGTGGGTATGCCTGTGACCATCCTCCCCGACTAATCATTTTTTTCTTAACTTGCAGAAAGATTAAAACAGATACCATGAACGACAACAAAGACATCAGCCGCAGGAAAGCCCTGAAAATCTTTGGGCTCGGAGCCGCAGCGCTGGCTGCCAGCACAGTTTCTTTCAAGAACAATCCGTTCTTGACAAACCTTCAGGCAAAGGCAGACGGCGGAGACATAACTCCTTGCGACAAGAGGCTCAACTACAAGAACGGGGATATGGTCTCCATGCTCGGATTCGGATGCATGAGATTCCCGACAAACGGTCCTGGCAGAAACGCTCCTGTAGATGAAGCCAAAGTTCAGGAACTGGTGGACTACGCTTACGCACACGGCATCAACTACTACGATACCGCTTACGTCTATCACGGCGGAAAGAGCGAAGGCATCATCGGGCGCGCCCTGAAAAAGTATCCCAGGAACACCTGGCTTCTGGCGGACAAGATGCCTGGCTACAGGGTAAGGGAAAAGGAAGACATCGCCAAGATATTCGAGGAGCAGCTGCAGAGGTGCGGCGTGGATTATTTCGACTATTACCTCCTGCACTCCATTTCCGACATAAAGTCTTATGACAAGGTTTACGAGGAGATGGGCGGATACGCATATCTGGCAGAGCAGAAGAAGAAAGGCAGGATCAAGAATCTGGGATTCTCCTTCCACTCAGACCGCAAATGCTGGGAGCATATAATCGACCTCCATCCTTGGGACTTCGTCCAGATCCAGCTCAACTACATAGACTGGAAAGAAGACGGCGAGTATCTCTACAACTCCCTGGCAGAAAGGAAGATTCCGGCAGTGATCATGGAGCCTCTGCTGGGCGGAAGACTGGCAACGCTGTCAGAATCAGCCAACAAGATCCTCAAGGCCAAGAACCCTGACATGAGCATCGCCTCCTGGGCGTTCAGATATCTTGGAAGCCTTCCGAACATCCTGGTATCGCTGAGCGGAATGACCTATATGGAGCATCTTGTGGATAACCTGAAGAGCTTCACCAACTTCAAGCCTCTGACTCTCGACGAGCAGACAACTCTCCAGAAGGCCATCCTCGAGTACCAGAGCTACAAGAGAATCAACTGCACGGCCTGCCGTTACTGCATGCCTTGCCCGTTCGAGGTTGAAATTCCTTCAGTATTTGCAACATACAACAAGTTCGTGATGAACGGCACCGTTCCTAATAAGGAAAGCCAGAGTCCTGAGGACTATGCAAAGAACAAGGCTGCCTTCGCAGAGGCCTTCCGCAAGGAATTCGCTTCCGGCGGCGGTCCAGAGCAGTGCGCAAGCTGCCAGGAGTGCCTTAGCAAATGCCCTCAGCATCTGCCGATTCCGGACCTGATGGAAAAGATTAGCAGCGAGTTTTAATATGGTAAAACAGAGTTTTGCGGTAAAGAACATGATGTGCGCCATGTGCGTGGCACACGTCAGGAAGGCGATAGAAAGCCTGGAGGGAGTCAAGGACGTGAACGTGAACCTGGCTTCCAACAGCGCCCTCATAGAATACGACGAGAACAAGATATCTCCAGCCAAGATAAAGGAAGCCGTTGTCGCCGCCGGATATGATATGGATTCAACTCCACTTTCCGGAGCGTCTGACGACCAGGACGAAAAAAAAAGTCAAAAGGCTTCTTAGGAAAACTGTTGGGGCGATAATCGTCGCACTGCCGGTAGTTATCATCGGAATGTCCTCGATGGGGCATTCCGGTGATTCCTTTTTGCCTCAAAAGACCGCAAACCTCATAATGTGGGCCCTTGCCACGGCCTCCATAATATTCTTCGGCAGGGATTTCTACGTAAACGCCTGGAATCAGGCCCGCCACGGACACGCCAATATGGACACGCTGATAGCTCTGTCCACGGGAGTGGCATATCTTTTCAGCGTCTTCAACACCCTGTTCCCTTCTGTCTGGACCAAGGCCGGACTGGAAAGCCACGTGTATTTCGAGTCCGTCTGCGTGATAACCGCCTTCATCCTTCTGGGAAGGCTCCTGGAGGAAAGGGCGAAGTTTTCCACTTCCTCAGCGATAAAAAAACTCGCCGGGCTCCAGCCAAAGACAGTCTCTATCCAAAAAGAAGGGAAAGTTGCTGAAATCAGGATTGAGGATGTTGTGGTTGGCGATATAGTTCTGGTAAAGCCCGGAGAAAGGATTGCCGTTGACGGAACCGTTCTGGAAGGAGAGTCTTTTATAGATGAAAGTTCCCTGACGGGAGAGAGCGTCCCTGTGGAGAAAAAAGCAGGCCGCAAGGTCTTTTCCGGAACCGTCAACCAGATGGGAAGCTTTACATTCAGGGCGGAAAAAGTGGGCTCCGAGACCAATCTTTCCAGGATAATCAATCTGGTGAGGGAAGCCCAGGGAAGCCGCGCCCCGAGCCAGAAGCTTGCAGACAGGATCGCTTCCATATTTGTTCCTGCCGTGATGTGCATTGCACTGATTGCGTTCATAGTGTGGAATATATGCGGCTATGCAACAGGAAACAACTATATAGTTTACTCCATACTCGCACTTGTTACGGTACTGGTTATCGCCTGCCCGTGTGCCCTGGGTCTGGCCACCCCTACCGCAATTATGGTGGGCATCGGCAAGGGAGCTCAGAACGGTATCTTGATCAAAGACGCAGAAGCTCTGGAGAATTTCCGCAAGACAGATATCGTGGCCCTGGACAAGACCGGAACCCTCACCGCGGGACATCCGGAAGTTACAGACGAGTTCTGGGAAAAAGAGCCTCACCAGATACAACTTCTGAGGAGCATCCTCGGAGGTATGGAATCCCTGTCACAGCATCCGGTAGCCGAGGCTGTAGCCAAACATTTTCCAAATGGCAGTGTATCCAATGTGGAAAACATCCCGGGAATGGGCGCAGTCTGTTCGGAAGAAGGGGAAAGATTCCTTGCCGGAAACCTTTCGCTGATGAAAAAGGAAGGGATCGAGATTTCCGATGTCATCGCCGAGAAATCAAGAGAGTTCGAAGACCAGGCCAAGACGGTTGTTTTCTTTGCAGACAGCAGGAAGGTTCTTGCAGTAATCGCAGTGGCCGACAAGGTGAAGGAAACCTCCCGCCAGGCGGTGAAGGAACTTCAGGACCTGGGGATAGAAGTGGTTATGCTTTCCGGTGACAACTCCCGTACTTCTGAAGCCATTGCAAGGGAATGCGGCATTAGTGAAGTGCACTCCGGGATGCTTCCTCAAGACAAGGAAAAGTTCATCCGCACCCTTCAGGAGAAAGGCAAGATCGTGGCAATGGCCGGCGATGGTATCAACGATTCCGCAGCTCTGGCAAGGGCGGATGTGAGCATCGCGATGGGAAACGGAAGCGACATCGCGATGGATGCCGCAAAAATCACCCTCACGGGCTCAGATTTGAGAAAACTCGCATCAGCTGCAAGACTATCCCGTCAGACTGTAAAAACGGTCAGAATGAACCTTTTCTGGGCTTTTATCTATAATGTGATAGCAATACCTGTAGCAGCCGGGGTTCTTTTCCCGGTAAACGGTTTCCTGCTCAATCCTATGATTGCCGGAGCGGCGATGGCTGCCTCGAGCGTATGCGTTGTCAGCAATTCCCTGCTTCTGAACTTCAGGAAGATTTAGTCGTCGATATTCTTCAGACGGGTGACATCCACCGGGAACTGGTAGATCTTTCCGTTGATCGGAAGATTTACCATAATCATCTTGACGTTCGGGCTGTACTTCGCATAGGCAAAGCCGACGATAGAAGAATGAGGTTTGATCTGATAATTTCTCAGATAGCCGATATTCTCGTTATGGACTTTCCTGTTCTCCTCGTTGAAAAGGCCTGATACCAGGATGCTTCCAACAACCGCGCTCTGACGGATCAGGAAGGCTGACATATCGTGAGCCAGGTCCCTTCCGAAGGTGCGGTGATGCCTTCTGCCCTGACGGTAGAAAGCGTCATCCGTTGCGGCTTCCAGGGTTATTGCAGTGGCAAATGTCGCAGCCTGAAGGCCGAACTGGGCCCAGCCCTGACGGCTGTGCATACGTCTTTCGAAATCGTTTTTGGAGAAGAACTTGATTTTTCCCTGAGGGCTGTCTATGGAAATGTCGTCAAAGGTAAAATATGCATCCTCCGGAGAATTGTTCTGAATGAAAAGCTGGAGAACATAATACTTGCCGAAATAATGCCTGTAGGCTACGTCCAGGGAAACATAGAGTCCATTTATGGCATATGCCTGGATGGTGTTGCCTTTCTTGTCCTTGATGACATTCAGGTCAGATGTCTTTACGTCCCTCCAGATAGGCTCCTTGGTAGTGGTATCATAATCAACGGAATAGCCTCCACCGCTCTCGGTGTAGTAATCGTTGACCAGCTCTCCGTCCTTGTATTCCCACTGCTTGCAGGTCTTGCCGTCCTCTTCGAACACGGTCTTCACTCCGTCCAGAACTCCCATCTTGTAGAACTCGTGCTGCTTCATCAGTCCGTTCTCGTAATACTCTGTGTATTCCCCGTCGTTGATTCCCCCCTTGAAGAACTGCTTGATCCAAACCTTGCCGTTGGGATAATAAGCTATGAAGGCACCTTCAAAAACCGTCTTGCTGTCATCGGAAGGGTCTGCATATGAAAGCGCTCCGCTTGCCCTCAAGGCATTGTCCTTGGCATAATAATCGTTGAACGTGTTGTTGTTTTCAACAACTCTGTAATAGTCAGCCGAATCGCGGTCCATCACCCCGTAAGATGACGAATCATAATAATATATCCCGGCATAAGAAGTCTTGTTCTGGGCAAGGCAAAAGGCGCAGGACAAGACCATCGCAGATAATAAAAACAACCTCTTCATAACCTTTAACTTTAGTTTCAGGATATGAAAGTACAAAAACTATGCTAAAAAGGGCGCCTAACCGTTTTTAGGCGGAAAATGATATTGGGAAAGGTGCCCGTCCTCCGCGACAACATAGAACTTCTGGTTGGTCGTTGCGCTTCTGAGACCTCCCTTCTCCTCCACATAAGGGCCTACTTTGATAAAATCGAAATTGGAGATGCTGATGGCCGTGTGGATATCATCAAAGCCCGAATACCATGCTGTTTTCAGGTGCGGGAAGTTCTCCCTTACAAACGCGGCCAGGGAATTTACCTGCTCCGGAGCCTGGTCGCCGCCCATAAAGCAGACGCAGGTTATACCGGAAGAATACTTGTCTATCAGAAGGGAGAGGAAATGTGTGTCAAGCGGCACGCCCTCGTCTCTCCAGAGCCATGGGCTATGGCAGCCCGGGCACCGGTTGGGACAACCCGATATGTTGAGTGCAAGGGTTATCTGGTCAGGAATCTCCTGACATACAATATCAAAATTATAGCACTTGATCACTTCGGTAAACTATACCTCTACGTGTGCCTTCTCTTCCTTGGCCACCTGCTCTGCTTTCGCGGTCTGCTCCAGCTTTTCAACGTCTGCCATTGTCAGGGCGGAAGCTATCTCTCCGTGATCCTTGGCGTAGTAGCGGCGGGCTGCCTCTTTCTGCCTTGGAGCTGAGAAGTTGCTTACCCTCTTCATATAGCCGATGATACGTGTCATATAGTCCACGTTGGTGCTGTGGCAGTGAGGGCACTCCTTCAGGTAGCGCTTGTCTATATGTCCGCAATCGTTGCAGATGGTGTTAGGAATGTTGAAGGTGAAATAGTTGCAGCCTTCCTTGGCGGCTACCTTCAGAAGCTGGCGGTACTGGGCCTGTGAAAGATGCTCTTCCAGGTTCATGTGAAGGGCGCTTCCGCCGGTAAGGTGCTCTATATATTTCTTTCCGTGGAGCTTGAACTTGTCCACGATATTGAGTGTCTTGTCCTCAACGATGTAGAAGTAACTGTTGTAGCACTCCCTAGGAACAAAGTAACCGTCTTCCTTGTCCCACTTTGCGTGCTTAACACCAACGTTCTCCGCAGGGATCATCTCGCAGTTGAACATCGTGTCCTTGGTGCGGTACTTCTTGTTGTATTTCTCCACGAGTCCGAGTACTTCCTGTACGTAATGGGCGTACTCAGGGTTGTCGTCGATCTTGTAGCCGAGGAATTCAGCAGCCTCTACCAGACCGTTGATTCCGACTGTCAGATACTGCCTTCCTATGTTGATGTATCCGGCATCGAACAGAGGGAGCATTCCCTTTGCCTGGAGATCCTTGAGATTCTCGTTATAAGCCAGCTGTACCTTGTGTACCAGGTCAATCACCTCGCCGAGGAACTCCATATAGTCCATCTTGTGCTTAACTGCATACTGGATGCAGCGGTTGAGGTTGATGGTGAGCACGCTCTTGCTTCCGGTGGAAACTCCGCCGGCGCCGAGGGTGTAGCTGAAACCGTTGTCCTGGATCTCGTTTCTCAGACGGCAGCAGCTTGAAAGCGAGTCTGCGTTGTCAGAAAGGTAAGTGAAGAAAGAGTGTCCTTCAGAATACATCTGGGCGGTGAAATCTCCCCACTCCTTGTCCTTTACGTCTCCGTTCTCGGTGAGCAGAGCCATAGTCTCGACAGGGAAGGTCAGAGGAGTCTTCAGCCTCTCAGCGTTGAACCATCTCATGAACAGTTTCTGCAGCCAGCTGAGGCTCTCCCAGTGAGGAGCGCTTCCGTCAGGGAATCTGAATTCTCCGAACAGGCTCTCGAAATAGTACTTGTCGTAATATGCGACATTCCAGAACACTGCCTGGAAGTTTCTTGCACCGGTCGGCTGGTTGATGGAATATACCACCTGCTCAAAGCAGTCCGTGATAACCTTTTCAATGCTTCTCTGCTTAACGCTAAGGTCAACTACCTGGCTTCCTCTCTTGTAGTAATCCTCGCCATACTCCTTCTGCAGGAAATAGTTCATGTACATCAAAAACTCAGGAGTTGCACAGGCGCCGCTGAGCATGGATGAAACTATGAACACCAGATTAACGAATCCTCCGCAGAAACTCTTCAGGTTGGTAGGCTTCGTGGAGTTTCCGCCGATGCTAAGGGTTCCGTTAAGGAGCCAAGGATACATCGTGATGCTGGCGCAATAGTTTGCCAGGGAAGTCTCGTCGTTCTTGTAGATGAAATGCTTGGACAGCAGACTGATATATTTGTCTGCAAAGTCCTTTCCGTACATATCCTTGAGGCGGTCTGTAAGCAGACGCCTGTTCAGGCGGATGAATCCGGCCTTTGGAATCTCACCGATGAGTGTGGCTATATTCTTGTGCTCTACGTTTGCATTGGCATCGTACTTGCTGCCGGTAGCGGCATTGTCGGCCTTGCAGTAATTTACCAGAAAATCCAGGCGGTCCCTAACATCACGGTCCTCAGTGTGCCTCTGGCGATAGAGCATGTAGTTCTTTGCAATCTGGTAGTATTTTTCCTTCATCAAGGCAACTTCCACTTGGTTCTGGATCTCCTCTACGCTCATCCCGTTGCGGATAGCTACGTGTGAAAGAATAATAGTCAGGTCTTCGTCTGATGCGAAGCTTCCTGTTGCAAGGAAAGCCTTTCTAATTGCGTTCTTAATCTTCTCAATCGAAAACAGCTCCTGTTTTCCGTCCCTCTTGACAATAGAAATTTGGGTGGCTGACATAATGTTCAACAAATAATTTACAATATAATATTTTTAGGTTTGAGTAAAAAAGCAATGCACTCAAGGGGGGTATTGCGCAACACAAATGTAAGAATTAAACCCGTCAGTTAAAATCATTGCGCGCAAAGAAATCAACAAGTTGTAAACATAATTTACAACCCTCAAATTAACAGCAATTTATGCTGGGAATAACTTTTTTTCTCCGCGATGTAACAACGTAACAAAAAATATACTATATTCGCACTCCCAAACAAACCTCCAGGAGAGATGGCTGAGTGGTCTAAAGCGCCCGTTTGGAGGGCGGGTTGGCGGGTAACCGTCACTAGGGTTCGAATCCCTATCTCTCCGCAATCATAGTTGATTCTCAGCGACTTGAAGCATCAACACACGAATTAACGCACACTTTTGGTGTGCGTTTTTCTTTTTGAGGGATTTTATACCATTACTATAGTCATTCACTGTTCCTATTTTTTTCTTTACCTTTGGAGTGATATATAAAGGTATCATAACATAAAGCGAAAGTGTTTTCGTTTGTCCCTTTTACAGAAATGTGGAAGTTTCAAAAGACAGAAGGGCTACGAGGATTCCTTACGCTCGTGCATAGTCATGTCGTATCGTCATTTCAAAGACGATGCTCCATAACAGCCGAGTGTGAAGTATCAGTAGTTTATCTCTGTCAAGGTTCTTCCACAACCTCTGTAAGGGTAAATGAAATTGGCTTCACACTTTTTTTATAATCGGCATTCAGAAGCCATTTGCCAACAATTCCATGTTTTATGAAGAAAGCTTTTTTGGTGTTTTGCGAAGTGTTTTCTTGGATTCTAATGATTTTAGGCGGATTAGCAGCACTCCCTCTTGGTGCTTATAACATTTGGGGAGGAATTGGTGGTGTTCTTGTCTTTATTTGGGGACTATTAATTTATCTTCAAACAAAGAAAGTAAGAAAACAGATGGCTAGCAAAGAAAACCCTGTTAATATTATCGGTGGCATAGATACATCTGCAGGTTCAGAAGAGACCCCCGAAACAGAAGCCAAAGAGATAAAAGAAGTTAACGATAATGGTAATCGGAAACGGCAAAATATTGGAATTTACATTTTTGTTGGTATTATCACTCTTTTCGCAATACTTATTGTTTTGGGGATTATCTTTTCTGGTGGAAATAAGACGGAATTCACTAAAAATGAACTCATCATTAGAAATCATATTAATAAACTAAAAACCGCTTTACCCAAAGTCGTAGTGCAGGATCCTGCTGTTATTAAATGGATAGATATATCATACCATTCCAATCTAAAAACAATTGAGAGCATCTTTGAATCCGATAATTCGGACATGCTTGAGTTTTTAATGTCCAAATCGGAAAAGGATTCGCTTTATCTTTATTTATATCAGTATGAGATTTTTGAGGCTGATGATGAGACTAATAGATACCATAAAGCTATGCTTGAAGAAGGAGTCAATGAACGAATGACGTTCAAACTTAGGTTTAAAGACGGCCTTATTCTTGAATGTGGACATCGTGACTTTTCGGTAGAGTTAAATAAAAGAGCTTTAGATCTATCAACAAAAGAGCCAGATAAGGCAAAGAGAATCGTTATTAATCATAATTTGTCCTCATATAATGAATCATTGCCTTTTCATGTAGGTGGAGGCAGTTATTTAATATCCATTTATGAAGGATTAAATCCTCAGACTGGAGAGCCAACCTTTGTGTTAAAGCATAATATGGGGTCAGAAATAGATTTTGATTATATAAAGGAGAATGGCCGTGACCTTTTTCAGAATGAAGTTATAAAACTTACAGATTTGCTCGTTTTTTCAAGGGCTTACAAGATGGGAATCGGCTATTTGTTTTATAAACATGATCAAAAGGATTCTGTATTTGTTGGTTATTCCTATGAAGATTTGCTTCCATATTCAGAAGAAGCATATCAGTCGGTTCATAGGATTTATTAGTTAGTATCACTATACTATTAAATATTGACTTTGAGCCTCTTATCAAGTCCCTAGCCTCTCCTAGGGAAGGATTCTTTTACTCATGGTTTCAATATAGAGTTTTTACTCCTTTGACATGAATTGTCAAAACCAGGGGATACCTTTGTATTACTTATGGTATATGCACATTTAAAAGGTATATAATGGTAGAAAAGCAAAGAGCATATAGGAAACTGATCTGGCAAGCAAGAAAGAAGGATTTATTGAAAGACTTCAAAAAGATAATTGAAGTTATTGCCAAGAGGTCTGAAGAATTCATGTTGGAGGGAGTGCCATGGGCTTTGGAACGGATGGGCTTAGAAGATTTCAAAAAGCTGACAGATAGGCTTAAAATAAAGAAAAAGGATATGCGCGATCTTGTTCTAGACAGACACCCCAGAGCATGTTCAGACAGCGATGTTTTACTTGAAATATCAAAAGATCTTACCCGTCAGATGACATTACAGGACTACAGAAGGATAGCAATAGAGGTGGCTATTCTTAGAAAAAAGTATCATAGCTACGTAAGCGTTATAGAAACAATGAGAGATGATATACTGGCCTCCTATAAGGAAAAGGGTGAGGTTTCTCCAGCGACATTGCCATTACTTCTGTCTACCGGATTATTAGATGGCTCGACAGATTGGCACAACAATTCAGATTATATTTATGCATTTGACTTTAACCGAACCACTTAAAAACAGGCTTCCGATATTAATTGCCCTTCTGGTGTATGTGGCTTTTGTCGTGATAGATCTAGGATTGGGAACCTTTGAGCCTAGGCATCTATACCTTTTTCCACTGGCTTTGATTTGCTTCTTCCTACCGATAATTGTGCTGATTATTCTCCTGATCGCATTAATCATTCTCCTCTGGATGAATGAAAATCTGATGTGGACTATGATAAGCACGGCTATTATATTAGCTGGGATATTTGCGGCATTGAGGATAATGTAAGACCGATCAATAGTTTTTCCTAAACAAGGAAAATAAAATGCTATCTTTGTTAAATGTGAGATAAAAGGCATATACAGGTATGAATAGTTCTCAAAAGCAAGCAGCTAAATCATTTATAAAAGAGTGGTCTGGAAAGGGTTATGAGAAGGGGGAAACTCAGCGATTCTGGCTTTCTCTGTTGCATAATGTCTTTGGAATTGACGATCCTACTAAGATGATGGAGTTTGAGATTCCTGTAAAGACATTTGCAAAAGACAAGGGAAGCGACTTCATTGATGGCTACATAACCTCCACCAATGTCCTTATAGAACAAAAGGGCTCTCATGTAGATCTCTCTGCACGGTCCAAACAGTCAGACGGGACAGAACTGACCCCTTATCAGCAGGGACTCCGCTATGCTTCTGGTCTTGGGGTTGACAAGTATCCTCGATGGATTGTTACCTGCAACTTCAAAACTTTTGAGGTTCACGATATGAAGAATCCAAACGAGGAACCTCAGATTGTCCAACTAAAAGATTTGGAGAAAGAATTCCATCGCCTTTCTTTTCTCGTTGACGACACCACAACACATATCAACAAAGAACTGGACGTCAGCAGACAAGCTAGTGAAATTATTGGAGTCATATATGACAAGCTCCTTGCTCAGTATCGGGATCCCAATAATCCAGAAAGCCAAAAAGCTCTTAACAAACTTTGTGTAAGGCTTGTATTCTGTCTCTATGCCGAGGATGCTGGTGTTTTTGGAACAAAAAACATGTTCCATGATTATATGGATCAGTTTCCCGCCTCTATGTTTAGAGAGCAGCTTATTAAACTCTTCCATATTTTAGATCAGAAGCCTGAAGACCGCGACCCATACGAGGACGAAGAGCTACTGGCTTTCCCATATGCGAATGGTGGCATGTTCTCAGGTGACATAGAGATTCCAAGAATCACGGATGAAATACGCACTCTGATTCTTCAGCGTGCCTCTGATGATTTTGACTGGAGCCTCATTTCTCCTACTATTTTCGGTGCTATGTTCGAATCCACACTAAACCCTGAAACCAGAAGGGCTGGTGGAATGCACTATACCTCCATAGAAAACATCCATAAGGTTATAGATCCCCTGTTTCTCAATGACTTAAAGAAAGAGCTTGAGCAAATCAAGCAGATAAAAGTTGACAAGACGAGAAAGCAAAGGGCCCAAGAGTTCCAAAATAAACTCTCCAGACTCAAATTTCTTGACCCTGCTTGTGGATCGGGTAATTTCCTTACGGAGTCCTATACAAGCCTCAGAAGACTTGAAAACGAGGCTCTAAAACTTATTTACGGCAAAGATCGTGTGATTGGAGACCTTGTTAATCCTATAAAGGTAACGATCAACCAATTCTATGGTATCGAGATCAATGATTTTGCCTGCGCTGTAGCCCAGACTGCCCTTTGGATTGCAGAAAGCCAGATGTTGCAGGAAACAGAGGAAATCGTTGGTTTTAACCTTGATCCGCTGCCGTTAAAAAACTATACCAACATCAACGAAGGCAATGCTCTCCAGATGGATTGGAACAATGTTATTTCAACAAGCAAGCTGAATTACATAATGGGTAATCCGCCTTTCTTGGGTGCGAGAATTATGTCACAAGCGCAGAAAGACGATTTGATTTCTATTTTCGGGGCAAAATGGAAGAACATAGGCAATATGGACTATGTTACCGGATGGTATAAAAAGGCAAGTGATATAATGCTTAATAACAAAAATCGGTTAATTAGAGCGGCATTAGTATCAACAAACTCTATTACTCAAGGCGAACAAGCTGCCAATCTCTGGAAGCCTTTAACGGAATCTGGAATACATATTGATTTTGCTTGGAGAACTTTTATCTGGGACAGCGATTCTACACAAAAAGCACATGTTCATGTTGTAATAATTGGTTTTTCTGCCTCTGATAATCAAAAACCTAAATTCATTTTTGAGGAATCGACCATAAAGGAACAGCAGATAGCTATAAAAGAACGATGTGACCATATTAATGGTTATCTAGTTAACGGTGATGATTTTTATATTGAAAGTAGACATCGTCCACTTTGCGATGTTCCTGAAATAAGTATTGGCAATCAACCTATAGATGGAGGCTTCTATCTATTTAGGGATGAGGAAAAAGAAGAATTTGTAAAAAAGGAACCTGGAAGTGAGGTATACTTCAAGAGATGGTATGGCTCTGACGAATTTATTAATCGTAGACCAAGATGGGTCCTTTGGCTCGGAGATACAAATCCCTCTGATTTACTCAAACTTCCCGAGTGTTTGAAACGCATAAATCAAGTTAGGGAGTTTAGATTAAAAAGTAAGCGATCTTCGACCCTCAAATTAGCGGATAAGCCCGTACACTTCCAAACGGAGAACATGCCACAAGGCACATCTATTTTGATACCAGAAACATCTTCCGAAAGAAGAGAGTATACGCCAATAGGTTTCGTTTCTCCTAATGTGCTTTGCAGTAACGCAGTACGTTTGGTCCCAAATGCCAGTTTATATCATTTTGGAATTCTTACATCGTCTGTTCATATGGCATGGATGAGGTCAGTTGCTGGAAGATTAAAATCAGATTATCGTTATTCTAAAGATATTGTTTACAACAACTTTCCTTGGCCAGACCCAACAGAATCTCAGAGGAATGAAATCAAGAAAACAGCACAGACCATCCTTAATGCCAGAGAATTTTATCCTGAGGCCACCTTAGCGGATCTTTATAGTAATCTGGTTTTGTTTCCGGAGCTGTTGAAGTCTCATCGCGATAATGATTCTGCAGTTCTTGAGGCATACGGTTTCCCAAAGGATATAAGTGAGTTAGAAATCGTTACCCGCCTATTCAAGATGTATCAAAAATTGATTGGGAAATAGCTCATTATATGATTTGAAACATCGGAAATATAAAGAGTTTCGGGGAATAGATAATCAATCTTATGTGTGCTAAGTTAAAACCGTTATCCTTGCTCCTAAAACAGGCACGAGCCAAGCATGGGGATAGGTATGACTATTCTCGAACCGAATACTTAGGAGCTGAGCATAAGGTGTGTATTATCTGTTCAGAACACGGAGAATTCTGGATGTCGCCACATAATCACTTAAAGGGTGAGGGTTGTCCTAAATGTTGTTTTACACGCACAACAGAAGATTTTATTATTAAAGCAAAAAAGTTATTTGGTGATAAATATGATTATTCTAAGTCTGTCTTTGTAAATGCTCATTCAAAGCTTATAATCATTTGTCCTGAACATGGAGAATTCTTGATTTCTCCAAATAGTCATCTTAGGGGCCATGGCTGCCCTAAGTGTGCCAAGAACGGGCCATATACAACCGAATCTTTTATAGAGGCAGCTAAGAAAGCTCAAGGAGATTTCTATGATTACTCAGAATCTGTCTATGTCAACGCTAAGACAAAAGTTAGGATTATTTGTCCTAAACATGGTCCTTTTTATCAGCTTCCTTCAAATCACTTAAAAGGTTTTCGCTGTCCTCGTTGCGGAGGAGAGGCTGGTGGACAAAAGAACGCAAGTAATACTCAAGAATTTGTACGTAGAGCAAAAGATATCCATGGAGAGAAATATGATTTTTCCAAAGTAAACTATATTACTGCGGCGGATAAAGTTCTGGTTATTTGCAAGGAACACGGAGAATTCTGGGCAACCCCTCAAAGTATTCTTGCTGGTCATGGTTGTCCGAAATGTGCAGGAAATATTCCTTTGAGCACCGAAGAGTTTATCAAGAGGTCTAATGATATCCACGATGGCATCTATGATTACTCAAAAACAGAGTATATCAATAACAGCGAAAAGGTGTGCATTATTTGTCACCAGAAGGACCGTTTTGGCAAGGAACATGGAGAGTTTTGGCAAAACCCGGCAAGCCATATGAAAGGCGTTGGCTGCCCTAAATGTAAATCATCTCATTTAGAAAAACAGCTCCGAAGATTTTTGGGCCATAATGAAATTCGTTTTGAAGAGCAAAAAACCTTTGATTGGCTTACAGATAAAAGCAATATGTACCTTGATTTTTTCATTCCAGACTATGGAGTGGCTATAGAATGTCAAGGGATACAGCATTTCGTACCATATGAAGTATGGGGTGGAGAAGAGTCGCTGAAGGAGATTCAACGGCGCGACAACCTAAAAAAGATGCTTTGCAATGAGCATGGTATTGAAATCCTCTATTTCTCGAACCTAAAGATGAGCTTTCCTTATCCCGTACTCAAAGATCTTGGTCAACTGTTAGCCGCAATTAAGGAAAGGGGCAAGGTTGATCCTAATCAGTGGAAAGACCCAGAACTGCCGTTTAACTGGGATTGCGCAGATAATCAGGATAAATATTAACTTTGAAAAAGATTGTTTATAATACCAAAAACGAGAATGCATAATAACGATTTAACTATTCCAAATTCTTGGAGACATCGGCTCTTAAATGCCTCTACTCTTCACGAAGTTGCAGAACTTTTCAATGAAGCAGAGCAATACTCTGATTTTGATTGCTGTGCAGAACTGAAAGAATGGTGCAAAGCCCACTCTGCTAAAATGGCAGATTTAGGCAAACCTATATACGTATTTGCTGAAACTGAGACAGAACAACTTGTCTACAGGGATTCTGAGAGAGAATGGATGGTAGAAAAGGTCGGGATATATGATAACAACTAACTTTTAGTAAGAACTATTAGAAAACATTATTCTTACAATTAATCAAATAATATGGGACTCTGGGACAGCATTAAAGACATTGGCCATTCGTTTAGAATAAAATCCAACCTTTGCAATAAATCATGGCTGCAAATAGATGATAGCGGTGATAGAATCACCTATATCTTCAAGTCAAACAATCAACTCCACCTTACAAAAAATGGATTATCTCAAATTGTTCCGTGGAAATATTTCCCCGAAAATGAGAGACTTGTTATTTACTATAATAATAATGAAGGGATGTCTTTCCAATACACCTTCATTGAAAAGGGTGTTTTGCTCTATTTAAAAGCAGACCAAGGGGGTAATCTATTAATCCTTGCCAATGAGAGGGTTGAAAAGGCTCCTAAATCGGTAAGTGACCTGGGGCTGTTTTTCAAAAAGATTAATGCTTCTCGCGTTAGTTCTGCATTAAAGAAGGTTTCTTATAAATATGATGAAGAAAACAATAGTAAACAAATAGCCTCCATACTTGACAGTGTTTTGGATGAATGTGATAATAAGATGCTTGTGGAAAACATCAACTATTTTAAGGAGGCTGTTGCTGGTTTTGATGTCTATTATCATGCATATCTTAGGGATTATCAATTAGAACGTGATTATGATTTATCTTTTGATATATATGATTTAGAGGGTTTTGATAAAATGTTTAAACTTAGAAAGATAATCCCCTCTCTTTACAGAAGTAAAAAACTTGACAGTTACATAGACTATGTGGGAGATCGAATAGAGTATGATAAAATTACAAATAGATATCTCGATGATTGGCTTCGTTATAAGGAGATCGCCAACGACCCTGATTCTAATTCATCAAAGCGTAAGAGATTGAGGAATTATTTACGAATTTAAGCTAGATTTATTAATTTCATTCTAACAGAATAACAATGCCTGTTGTGATCCTTGAAAATAGGACCACAACAGTAACATCAGAATAAGGGAGGCCACAAATACACTCAACAATTTGGAGTTTATACTATTTCTCCTTAACTTTACAGTGAGCTAAAAAGAATGGAACTGGCCATACAATGATTAATAAAAGTGCAATCAAACGATTAGACACATTTTATAAGAAATGGCATATTTCAGCAAAGACTCGTAAAGAAATAGAGATTAATGTTGCTGTCTTTACTTTATTAAAAAAAGAATATCGTAAGGGAAATATTTGTAATAATGCACTTTTCAAGTGGGCATTTCTCTCCTTCTATGTAAATACTAATCATAGAAAATTAATTAAAGATTCATTTTTCACAATAATGGAGTCTTTAAGACAAAACAAATCTGTTCAGGATCCTCAAAAAATTGCTAGGAAACTTAAAAAATCCATGAATAGATACTTCTTTGTGTATGTCACAAAAATGCTCAACCTTATAGATGACAAACAATATCCCATCTATGACAGTAATGTCTTCAAAGTTTTTAAGAACTCACAAAGGCATGAAAATATGACTTCATTAGAGTTTAAATCAAGTATTTATCAAGACATAAAGGATACATATAAAGAACTGAGAGGCCATAAGGTAATTAAACGGTTCAAAAGAGAATTTAAATGTCATCGTATGGGCTCTTATAAAGTATTAGATACAATATTTTGGATAATAGGGAAGAATCTTTAAAATAAGAGTTAAATAATTATTTAAAATTAGAATAATTGACAATTATATACAAACTATAATTATAACGTATGGCAAATATTTCTAGTATTCCTTTTATTCTTTCATATGCACGTCCATGGAAAGATAATTTTAGTTTAAGTGATGCCTGGGGAAATTACTTGAGAGATAAGTCTTTGGTTGACTATGGTACAGATAGAATCAAAAGTTCGATACAAGAGGCAGCCCATTCTCTCGGAATAGAGATTTCCCAGGCAACTCGTCAACTTGAATTTCTTAATTGGCAAACTTCGCTGCTTTTAGAGCAGCAACGGTTAGCTAATCTCAAATTATCCAAAATTGTAGAGCTCCTTAAAATTCCTGATTCTGAAAAAGAACGGCAGCAAGAGATTTCTTTAGGCATACAATTCTTTAAAAACGCATCAAAGAATCCCCTGTTGTATTTTGATTCTCTTCAGCATTTGTTAAGAGCAGAACAGCTTAAAAATCAAGATTATTTTGTCCTTAATATAATTGGCAAAATTTATCTATACAGTCCCAATAACTTAGACCTTAATAAGGCTATTGATTATTTCAATAGAGCTTCGATGTATGCCGAGGTGGAAGGTGATTCATCTGCTATTCGAAACACCAATGCACTAGAAGACAACTCTTTATTTACTTCTGAGAATATTTATAAATTGGTAACAGACTCATATAAGAGTATTGCTATAGCCTCATATATTCTAGGAAGAGATTCTAAAGCAATAGAATATCAGACAAAAGTATTAGAACGTAATGATTCTCCTGAAAACAGATTCCTTTTGGCAAAATATCTTGTCCGTAAAGGTGATTCCGAAGGGGCAGTCCGTGAACTAGATATAGCTATCGAGAAGAAACCTGAAATATTTGATGCAATATTTCTAGACAAGGATACTGCTGAAGATGATAAAGTCTTGAGCTATGTGAATAAAAAAGTAAAAGAGATTAATTTGGCTGTGGATGATGCTTTAGATTTAGTTCTTGATAAAAGAAGTCCAACGTTCAGTAAACAAACAGCCTATACATTATTTATTTTGTCATCACAAAAGCCTTTCAAAGAAAAGGTTAACGCTATTAAATCTGTTTTACAGCCACAATATAATAAATCCAACAATTGTTATAGATGGAAAGGAAATTGGCTGACTAAAACAATAGAGAAAGGATCTGAGGCTCTGAGAATTGATAGGCTTTCCACAGGAGTATTAAATGATGTGGAATACAGATTATCTTTAAAAGTAGATGTGATTGATGATAAAACAAATCCATTATTAATCTTAAAGTTTAGGTCTAAGAATAATAATGAGCTACCTGATAACATTTGCTTTAAAATAGAAGATAATCACAATCGTTCGGATAATTTGAGCAGCACTAGTTCTACAAAGGATTATAGTGTTGTCCATAAGGATTATGTAATTATACATCATATTCAACTTACAGAGGCTGATTTGTTGAAGCTTTTTAGAAATGAAGCGCATTTGGTTATTGCATATCCAAATGATTCGTTTGATTCTATTAAAATTGATAGAGATGACTCGGTTCTTTTCTTAAGATTAAAAACAGAATTTTTACCTAATTCTATAACCGAGGAACAAAAGGAGATTATTAGCCAAGACGACCTTAAAGCTCTTGAACGCATAAATAAGGAAAATACAAACTGGTTAACAAGAATAGATAACAGCAATTTTATAATTGAGCAAGAAAGAGACATTCTTCTTTCTCAAACAGTTGATTTATGGAAAACAATTATTAATGAAATTGATGATGACGTTTACGATGATTTGGAATCAAGAACTATCAGATTCACATACAGATCGGGTTGGCATAATATATTATGGGCGTGCGATTACGGGTCCCAAATAGTTTATCCTACAGACTTTCCTCTACTTATTTCTAAACAAGTAGAGCTTCTTGCTGAAAAGGGTATAATAGATTCATATTATGGCATGTCTGTTGATACTGATGATGATAGTATTTTTGACGAAGATTATTTTGACGAAGATTATGATGACGATTTTGTTGATTATCATGATCTTTTTAGTGTTCGAAAATGCACAAACAAAACTATTATAATTAGTCTAAAGAAAAAACTCGATTCAATCAAAGTACTTTCAGAAAAAATTGGGTATACAAAAAAATCAACATTAAATACTCCAGATTCTAAATCTAATAATCCACCATCTAAAGCAAAGAAAGGTTGTTATATTGCTACTTGCATTTATGGCTCATATGATTGTCCTGAAGTTTGGACATTGAGAAGATTCCGCGATAATATTCTCAAAAATAAATGGTATGGCCGCTTGTTTATTCATCTATATTATTCAATCAGTCCCAAAATTGTCAAATGGTTTGGGAAATCAGAATTCTTTAAGTCAATTTGTAAACCATTTTTGGATAAAATCGTTAAGATTCTTTTAAATAAAGGCATCAGTAATTTTCCTTACGTTGATAAATAATCTAATACTAATTTCTAATAATCATTTCTATGAGTAAAAGAATTCAATTATATATATGCAGTAATGCTGGGTGCTATGAAATTTATAAATGTAAATCTCGACCAAGATATACTGTTTCTGGCTATAGACCTGAAAAATTATCTAGTCTATCATTCTATAACCCAGAAGACATGACCTCATGTCAAATAATAGATAATGAAGGAATCATTTACAATGTCGACAATACTTATGTGATAAATAATACTTTAAATCCGAATAATACATTCTCATTATTGGATGAAGAGTATACTAAAGAAAACAAAGCAAGAAACGAACTTTTTGACGCCTTGAACTTTGAAAAATTAAGAATTAGACAGTTATTTGAAGCAGAAGATAATTCCTCTATTTTTCTTCTATATTATATTGTCTCCAAAGAAATCAACAAGTATATAATTGAACTGGCTGATAACGAACAGTTTTCGATAAATAATCTTCAGCTAGTTGAATATGATTGCTTAAATGATTATATTAATATTAATAACAATCGATTACCTCGTTACAAAATACTATTAACGGATTATATTACATATAATCACAAAATAATTCACCGAGAGAATAGTGATAATTATGGAAAAGAGTATGATCAGGACTATTCTCTTTTTCTAGAGGGTTCTGAAGAGAGATTGGGCGATATCATTATTTCCTGGGATAAGTCAGGAGTAAATAGAATCCTCTTCATTGAAAAATCTCTTAAACCCAAGAATTCACATAATGGTCAAACGGATATACTACTGCCATAAATTTGAACAGGTGCCTAAGTTAAATTTTAATACATTGGCGCTATGAAACGGACAAGACGCACGTTCGATTCAAAATTCAAGGCTCAGGAATAACCCTGAGCCTTTTTATAACATTTATTTATTCTTTGGAGACTTCTTTATCATAGGATTCAATTATCTATTGCCATATTTACACATTTATCCTGTAGAGAGGATAAGAAAAGAATCCACTAAGCCTCTCATGGTTCATAGGCTGTGCTAGGCCTTTTCTTTCTAGCCATTTTCCTATTCCTGGTAGGTTGTTTTCATCAAGATATGCTGTTCTGTCGCTCTGTAGGCTATCACCAAGGTTGACGGTGATATCGGCATAGTATTCATCCACATCATCAAACAATAGCAAGGCAAGAGTGCCATTATTGGCATATTTCGCCTTCTTGATGACAACCTGTATACCTGAAAGATTGTAGTATTTATTCTCGTTTATTTTTCTAGTTTTCATGTGATTTGATTTATTAAAAGACTCCCCGACCCTTTTTTCAGCCGGGGAGTCTAGGTTAATGTTTGTCAGTATAGTCATGTACTTTTGACAGCACAAAAAGCCCCAGTGAGGTTAAAGCCACACAATGGAGCACTGTAATCAAGGTTTCCATAGGCATCAGTTTAAGAACCATGTGTAAGGGCCTAGGCCGCATACAGCCTGTCCTAAACCCCAAGCAAGCTGACCTGAGTTCATGCTTCTGTCAAGGAAGTTGTCTATGTAACTGCTCTTGACTGCTCCTGTAAGGAGGTTATAGACATTCCACATAGAGATATGGGTCTCCACTCCCCTGCCGAAATGATCATCTTCATAGTAGGCTTTAGCCACAGATCCCACCTGAGTATCTGTCAGCAAGAGCTCTGGAAGGCCTTTCTTCACAGATGAAGGCAGGTATTGATAAAGCCTACATCTTCCTAAGAATTGGGCAAATTGAGACTCGCTGAGATAGACATTCTGGAGGGAAGACATAAGCCTCAGATGCTCATTCATATCATAGCTCCCGAAGAGGTTCATAACATCATGGAAGAGCCCGTCTACTTCCAAAGCCTTGATATCGGCCTTATATCCGTCTGTAGAGACGCACAGGTTACAGCATACAAGGTTCTTGAAGCCAATGAACACAGAGAATTTCTCCATAGTCTTCTTCGTGCCTAGGTTCTCTCTGTTATATGCCCTGACACCTCCTACCGTCAGATTCAGCCTATCACCTGCTATCTCCTTATGGATAGACGGGATCTCCATGCAGAACATCATTCTTTCATAATAGATGGTCCTGTCACTGTCTTCAAGCTGGCTGACGGGCTTGTGGATAGCCTCAGGGGTTCTGCCCTTGATCACATGACTTACCCTCACTTCTGGAGCGGTTATCACCTCATTGTGAAATATCTTCTGGGCAGCCTTCTCCACAGCCGCAATGAATGACTGGTGTGAGATGGTAAGCTCGTTATCCTTACTGAAGACCGGCACTATACAATCGTCCTGAAGATGCTGAACAGTTACAGCCTCAGTATTGGCTTCTATGAAAGGAAGCCTTGACGGCTCTACTCTAGGCCGTATCTCAACGGCTGGAATGACCTCAGTTCTCACTGCTGGGGCAGGTGCAACCATCCTAGGAACGTACGGAAGGGTTGCTTGGCGAATAATCATATTTTCCATAAGCTCTGTTTATTTGTTCGTTAGCAATAGGTAAATCGTTGAATATTTCAGAATTGCACCATGATACAATCTGCTCTCCGCATTCTGGAGTGATCACAAACGGCACTTTGTCTGCAAACAGTCCTGTACGGTCCTTAGAGGCGGTTACCTTATGAGTCAGGTCTATGTCAAAGACCAGAGTGAACTCATAGTCTATACCATCCCTCTGGATGCTCTTGAGGCCTACTTTCTCAGGAACCATCTTGCCGTTCTTGTCGTTCAGCACATAATCCTGCTTAGTCCTCATGGTAGCTATCACATGGGCTTTACAGGTGAGGATTCTCTGTACAAGGGCATTGTGACGTGGGGTGATCTTCCCCCAGTTAGTGAAGGAGTTGCCCATCATGGAGGCATGCTCTTCAAGCAATGTCTCCCAGCTCTGCGAGAGGCTGTCGATGATGATTACCTGCATTCCCGCACTTTCACAGATGTCAATAGCACGGATATACAGCTCTGGAGTATAGTCGTTCAGGGTAAGAACATTATAACTCCCCAGACCCGCATATAGGTCTGCACTGCCATTTTCTGAGTCTATCACGACAATTTTGCTCCAGTCCTTGGTTATACCATAGGCCATTTGCAATGCGGAATAGGTTTTACCTGAGCCAGAAGGCCCCTGAAGGGCCATTTTCATCCTAGCCCTTCTCTTCGAAGATACTCTTAACTCTTCCATTGTTGATTTGATTAAGGTTAATAAATGCAGAAACGGCATGACAGACTAGCCGCCATACCGTTTCCAACTGTTAATAGTTCATTATTTAGAGAGAAGCGAGTCTTTGCACCCCACCTTCTCCTTTAGAATGTAGCATCAAGAAAACTTCTCCAGTTTCATCTGATTCCACCTTAGAGACTACCACCTCCCGAAGACCTTCATCCAGGCATTTTGCACTGACAACTCCTGTGATCTTGCCACAGGAAAAGAAAGGCTTTCCTGTTTTGAGGTTCCGCTTGATGTCAATAGACTGAACGCCAACGCTGTCCTTAAAGTCGTTGACGCTCATAGTTTTGATAAAATTGAGCATACGTTATTGGTTTTAGAGGATTAATAATAATGATACCCAAATAAGGCTGGAGATCTTTTTAGGCTTTCAAAACAAACCCAAGCAAGAGTCAAGGGGGAGTAATATCCCCCTCCAAGAGAGGGGGTGGGTTATTGGCTGATTAAAGGGCTCTCATGAATCCGCAAGTCTTCAAAAAATTTTTAAAAAATTTTTTCAGCGATAGAGAACCCTATAATCAGTAAAAATAGTTATGTGTTATTTATATGGCTGTTATTATACGTGTGTAAAATAGACGCATAACTGAGGTTTACTGGGCGGCATTTTGCTCTTGCCGCCCAGTTCCTCGAACCTTGGTGTCTCACCGTCTCAGCGTCTCAGACCCTATATATCCCAGCCTGAGACAGTCTGGTCAGTTGGCCCCTTGGTTTGCACCTCCCTACTGTCGGGAGGTGTGCTCAGTCCAGATCCTCTGAGCTGTTGATCTGGAAATACCTTCCAAGGTATTCTCTATGTCTCTATAAGAATTACCCTGACTTCTTAATTGAATAACTCTTTCAATGTCTTCGGGAGAATAATTACGTGCTTGAGGATAACTTAACTGAGCGTCCTCTGTTTCCGTACCGTGAAAAATATAATAAAGGTTTCCGTCAGTAGCTTTTACCATCTGAAGAATAAGGACATTATCCTCTCCATACTGGATTTCACTAGATCTTACCTTCAATTGTTTAAGGTAACGATAGTCATCGCCCTTACAAGAACGGCCCAAAGCAAAAATGCTGTCAAAAAAGTTGAAAATTTTCTTGCTTCCAGCCAAATGACTGGGTAGTATTGGAGATTTTTCATCGCGCTTTGGAGTATGCGCTATTACCAAAAGAGACCATCCATATTTTTGTTTTAACATCATGAGTTTTCTCATGAGTATACCAGCAGAGTCTCCTTTCTCTGCATCGCTACACATATATGTCAGATTATCGATAATGATAATCTTAATACCTAATTTTAGCGCAGCAACTTCAATGTCTGTTAACAGATTTGATTCGAAATCGCCGCCTCTCATGTTGTTAGCATTGATTGTACAACGGTAGAAATTATTTGGAAAGATGTGGGTAGAAGTATTGTATGAACACCTCTTCTCTAATTGTTTATCCGACATTTCGAAATCACAATAGAGTATAGGCTGCTGTGTAGCTGCAATATGCTCTCCTATCTGTAAAGCTAGGATGCTTTTTCCAACATTACTGTCGGAAAAAAGGCAATCAATCTCACCTTCATTCCAAAGACCTCTAAATAAGTCTCTTGGCTCTGGAAGGCGTTTTGCCGCTGATATGGCTGCATTTATTCTTTGAATTTTTAACATACCGACATATATCGGTTCTTCCTCATCTTCATTTTGAGGTTTTTCTTCCAGAGGTTTTTCTTCCAGAGGCTCTTCGGCCTCTGATTCCTGCTCAGAATGAGCAAAAAAACAAAGGCTAGTTGTCGTTTGTGTTGTAAATAGTAAAAAGCATTTGTTCTTACTACCATTAAAAAGCTGCAGCGCCTTATCGGCATCAACGACAATTTTTCTGCCGTTCTGCATGATTGCTTCCTTCAGGATCCCATCTTTGTATCTTTGGGCCTGAGTATGGGAACAGTTTAAAAGGGTTTGAATTCCCCTTAATCCATAAACATAGTGTTTTTCTTCCACTGACGCTTTCTGGACGTTGTTTGATAAAGCTTCACTTAGAAGCTCACGCAGCTGCTTGACGTTCAAGCTTGCCACGATTGTTTCATCGTGAAATTCATGATTTTGAAAACTCATAAAATAAATTAATATTCTCGACCGCAGAGGATAAGTCGAGTTTGTTATTTATTTATTTGAATAGGCCTCTTCCCCTATCATCCAGGCGGCTCTCCCGGCCTGAATCTGGTGCAAAGGTATAAATAAATTTTTGGTAAAATCTGCGTAAACAGCTGAAAATCAATTGAGTGTTACCATCGGCAGCTCTTAATAGTCACAAAACAAGGCTATTCTAGAAGTAACAATAATGAAACAGGTAACCTTTGCTCTGTTGAAGGTTACCTAAAGGAGTGCTCTTATCTTTAACTCCCTCAAAAACAAATAATTCCACAAGAGCAAAAAGAAAGGCTCCTTAGATATTTCATCGTTGGTGAAGAACTTCATCTATCGCAGAATCAATTGCACTAGCGCGTCGCGGCCTTTTGTCTTCGTGGTATTTGAAATATAAAGCCTCCTTTTTTAAATTACCTTGCGTGGTATCTGGTGGTATAATGTAGTTCTCAAGCACTTTCCAAGGTTTGCATGGAAGTTTTGTTTCTTTCTCCAACTTAAAGGCGAAATAAGCATATTCTTTAATTGTTCCCAGAAACTTAAATTTTCCAGTCCCCCTATCCGTTATTACCAAAGATTTTTCTATCAGCTTTTTACATATGTCCGGTAGGATTGGATGAAGAATCCTTGTGCATTCTTCCGTTCTTGTGCGAGCAGCCTTTTGTTGGCGAGTTTCATTTGCCAGAGGTTGTTCTTGTAGTTCTTGATGTTGCTGTTTATACTCTGACTGACGCCAATATGGACCATTATTATCCGGACGGATTATTCTATACGGGCAATTATTCATCTTACATCGGCAACAGCGCACATAATAGAGTTCTTCTACATCTAACTCCCTTTTAATCCCATCAGAACATATGGCATTTATTTCATCATACCAGGTCTCGAATGGCAGTTTTATGTCGTTATCCGCCTGTTGGAAAAAGAAAGGACATAACCAGCAATTTTTATCTCCAATGGTTTTCTTCAGAAGAACAACAAAGAACTTTTTTACTATCTCAACACGCTCTTCATCCAAGTTTTCACTCATACAAGAAAGCTTCTTATATGCAAAAGAAACATCTTTTGTGTCATCAAAGTAACCTTTGCCAAAACTCGACCACTCCCAAAGGAGTTGACTTAAGGCTTTTTCGTCAAGTTTTTCCTTATGCAATGCCGTATCAAGACCGCTCAGTATTTTCTTCATCTTGTTCCTCTCCATAAATGGTATTGATTAGTTCTTGTTCTAAGGTATTCATAGCGTTTTCTTTCACTTTTTCGGCTATCTCAATATAAGGCTTCATAGCGTTATAACTTGAATGGCCAGTCCATTTCATAACAATCTCAGGTGGAATGCCCATCGAAATTGCGAAACATATGAAAGTTCTTCTAGCTGCATGAGTGCCTATCAGTTCCCATTTCATATACTTTTCTTCCTTTCGGGTACCACCAGCAATAAAGACCTTTGTCACTGTATCAGTAAAACCACATAACTCACAAAGGTCTTTGAGGTAAATATTCATTTTCTGATTGGAGATAACAGGAAGAGCTAAATCATCAGGATATTTCTCATCCTTATATTTATCTAGGATTGCCCTAGAAAAACTGTTAAGCTCTATTATCAGTCTTTCGTGTGTTTTCTTTGTAGTAGAGAGTAGCGCTTTCTTTTCAATATCAGATCGTTTCAGTTTAGCCATATCAGAATATCTCAGGCCTGTAAAGGCACAGAAGCAGAAAAGATCCCTTGTTTTTCCTAGAGAGCTAGAGTTTGAAACTGTCTTTTCATATTCTTCACCATCATACCTTTTTAGAGTAACTGTCTCGCCATCAGAAGGTATTTGAAATTTGTATAGCCTTTTAAGCTCTTCTGGGGTCAAGAATATTATTGGTTGTTGGATCTCCAAGAACCTAGCAGAATATTTCTCAATTGCAGTTTCCTGACAGTAACCTTTTCTAATAGCCCAACCTAAGAACCATTTTAGATTGCTGAAGTGCTTTTTAATGGTTACCTCCCTCATTTGGCTATCGTTTCTCAAGTGATTGATGAACCGTTGAATGCCCTGCTCATTGAAATAACTGAATTTTATATTAGTCCCTAATTGAGATATATGCCCCCGAAAAGCATTCCAGCACTCTAATGTACCAGGAGACCATTGATGTATTGACGAGCCTTCTTTAACAAAATCATCAAAACGCTCAAGAACGGTCTTTTCTTCCGAAATATTGTACCTATGTCTTGTGGATCCCGTTATTTCCGATAAATCTTTTTTTAGCTCTTCTAGACTAGGTTTAGAAGTAGCAAGAAGAGCCTTTTTGTCAAAGTGTAGCTGAATAGCCTTGAGACGATCATTAATGATTTTTGGGGTCGCATTCAAGCGATTAACAGATTTAAACTTTGGGTAAACCCGTTGATTCTCTGAATCCCAAGAGTTTGGATAAATCGCATAACCCACTGTAGAAACCAATCTAGAGTTTCTTATTGAAATGGAAACTCTGATAGGTACTTCATCTTTTTTATTGGGTCGATTATCTAAGTAAAATTGTACAGGCATATCTAAACTATATATGTTTTATCTATTACAAATACTGTGGATACGCACAAATTTACGCACAGTTTTCGATATATCCAAATAAACTGTAGTGGATTTAAATTACAGAAAATGGGCAAAATATCTCAATTTTGGTACCTAAGGTTCTATATTGAACTATAACTCGAATCCCTATCTCTCCGCAAAGTGAATCAAAAAAGCGCATCTGTTATGGATGCGCTTTTTTTGATCTCGTTTATTTTTCCCCTATTCCTCTTCAACAGTCCAGCCAGAAGGAATTCCGTGAGGTCCTCTATAGGTCCCCCAGTCAGCTCCTGCTTTCTTTATGAAAGTTCCAGTAGCAGGCACTCCACTCATCCAGTCCCGGCTATATTTTTGATGATTATTATTATTCACGGTGTAATTAGTTGCCAGGCATTTTATAGAAGAAACTTTCGTTCCTTTAAACATAGATTCATAACAGTTATTAACTAACGTTGCAGCTGGAAGATCCGGTGCTGCTGTCAAATTCGAGCATCCTTCAAACATAGAATAAAAACAAGATGGCTCAAGGGTTGTTATGTGGCTCAGATAATCTTGTGGTACACTTGTCAAATGTGTGCTATTACTGAACATCTGCCTATAACAACATTCAGCAAGAACTGTAGCCGGAAGTTCGGGAAGTTCTGTCATATTGCAATTCTCAAACATTGACCGGTAGCAATGTGCAGCAAGCTTTGTAGCCTTGATAACAGGAGCAGAGGTAAAGGCGGAGCACCCTTTGAACATACTGTTACAGCTGTATTCTTTCATCTCGGAAGCTGATATGATAAGGTGCTTCCCTGTTGTGATGGAAGTATTTTCCCTGAACATATTCTGGTAGCAAAAAGGTTTAAGATTCTGAGCGGAAAGGACTAAGAATCTTTGAGGGTGGATCTCAATATTCTGAATGCCCCAGAAAGAACCTGCAAATTCACGTTCATTCTCAATAGTTATCCCTCTGATATATTCGTCTTCTGTATCGCCGGTGCACTTAAGGCTCATTATGTCTCCAAATATGTAAACCTGCTTGGAGAACTTAAATATAGGATTGCCGCCCTTTTTTGGCCATTCATCAGGTTCTGGTTTAGAAGGAGTCGTCTGGTTCATATAGGTACCTGTCCTTTTGCTTCTGAAAAGAACTACAGTTTCAGCATCTGGAACAGTTATTATCTGACCTGGAGTATAATCAGCCCAGTCTGCATCTCCCATTTTATACTGAGCTCCGTCCCCAGAATCCACATGGTTAAACTTGATAGTTGTGTTGTTTTCTCTAGTCTGAACCGCAAACTCGCTTGATGAAACTCTTGAAACATTATATTTCTTGTTTCCAGCCAATGTTGCATTAGAAAGGTAAAAAGGCCTTTCAGGATAGGTTCCGCCTCCAACTTGAACAGTAATGATGGCCTTGTTCAGGTTTGTTCCGTCAGGGAATGCGGCTACAAAATTTGTTACAATATCTTCTGCTTCCCTTTTAAGCACCATCGATCCTGAACGGGCAGAAACAGGATCTGGGGTACTTCCGTCATGATTGGTAAAAGTTATGGCAACAGTCTTCTTATCCGTAGATTCATCAAGAATGGTCTCCGGAAGATCCAGATACTTGACGGTGAAGTTCAAGAATGCAGAATTCTGATGGAGGATAAAACTCTTTTTCTCGTATTCGCTCTCGGCGGTAAAATCACTGTACCACTCAACAGCCTCCTGAAGGGAAGAAGCGATGGCATTTTCAGACGTAGGGTAAGTGGTTGAATTAACAAAGCCTTGCCTGGTTATGGTATCATGGATTTTGTCGGTGACACTGACAAGTGTAGCATTGAGTTTCAGCTTTGGATCCGGTTCTGAGTCTATCGGATAGGAAAGGTCTCCGGAAAAAGTGGCGGAACTGGTACCGGCCCCTCCAACAAGTTTCAGTATTCCATGTACATTATCATTGTCTCCTGTAACATACAATTTATCATCTGTCTGGAAAACATAGGAATTCCCATCCAAAGAAGCACGTGTGGAAGTACCTTCTTTAACAGTTACAGTATAGGAAATAGTATTTTCCTTTTGCTCAGGCTCTTGTTCCGGGGTATAGCGGTCTTCTTTTGAGCAGGAAATGGAAATCGTTGCAAAGAACAAAGCGGTGTATAAAAAAACTCTTGATTTCATCTTCTTTTCTCTTTAAATAAAAACATAAACAACAAAATGACTAGAGGTTTCCTCCCTCCTCCATATCATTGTCAAATCCCCCGGTTCCTCCGGATTGGCAGACAAAAGCTTCAAATTGAAAACTCAATACCTTAATTTTAGGAGAATCATAAAGTTGCTTTTTCATATATACCCGTTAATGTTATTATTATGGACAATTGCCTTTCAACTATTAATTTGCTGATTTTCAATCAGATCCAATAGTTTACCGGCCGAAAAATCGCGCTAATTTAATACAATCTTGTTTTAAAAACAAAAAAATCAAGATTCCACACATTTTGTACGGAATCTTGATAAGAAGAGTATGTTGAAGATTTATTGCTTATTGCTTATCGGAGTAATAAACTATCCGTCGTTTTTCGGAGACCACACTATTTACTGTCTTGGGTTCCGTTTCGGAAAACTCTTCAGATTCGGTAACGGTGGAAGTGACTTTCCTCTCGGTCCAGTTGCCCTTCTGGTCGAATGAAATGTACTCATAGGTTTCTTCGCCCTTGTACTCAGTGCCTTCCGATCCGCCGGCATAAGTCATTTTGGATGGATAGACATTGTCTTTGTCGTAGAAGAACTTGTGCTCGGTATACCATTCCCAGCCGCCAAACTCAATAGCTGAAGCCCGGCCCTTATCGTCATATTTGAATTTCATATGGATATAGTTCTCGAAGTCCAGAAATTCGAAATCATCCGGAGTGTTGTCATAAGTGTCAATCCGGCCCAGAGAGTCTCGGGTGAAAGTGGTGCTGTCTGTACGGCCCATTTTGAAATTTCCGTCTGCATCATATTCATACTTGTTGCTGTAACGGTCAAGGGTTACACGGCCGGCTTTGTCAAAGGAGAGTTCAAGCCTCTCGCTTGCTTCTGAAGTAAGCTCCGCTTCCGGGTCTGTGGTGGATAATGTCACCGTCGTCAGGTAAACCTGGCTTACATCTCCCGTCAGGCCAAAGGCCCTGATATCCGGAGAGTCAGCTGTTTTGTTCTCTGATGTGCAGGATGCCACAGACATCATCAGAATCGCTGATATGAACAATGCTTTTCTCATAAGTTTTATCTCGTTGAGTTTAGTTATTCAGTATAGTATTTAATGGTGCGGCGTTCCAGGTATTCGTCCTTGGAGATCTCAGGATCACCTGCTCCGCCGCAGTCGCGAGTCTCTTCCTCCCAGACCACTTGCCTTTCAGTCCAGTTGCCGTACTTGTCGTATTCTTTGTAGGTATAGGTAATCTTGCCTTTTATTACCAGAGATTCCGCAGTGCTTTCATAGGTAGCTTTGGTCGGATAGACATTTCCGCCAAAATACTCGTACTCATAGTCTGTCATCCATTCCCAGCCGCTGTATGTGGCCTTGATAACTCTGCCGAGTTCGTCGTATTCAAAATTCTTGGCTATGTATTCGTCAAAGTTGATCTTTGAATAATCATCTATTCCCTCAATGCTGGTGTTCGCATAGTTTTTGATACGGCCGTTATCGTCTCGCACCATCACCGTCTTGTCTGAGAAGCCTTTGATGAACTTGCCGTTTTCGTCGTACACATACTTGCATCCGGCAAGGCCGTCCAGAGTTACTCTTCCATACTCGTCGAATGTCATTTCAAGTGCATTGGATTCCAGCCAAGGATCTCCCTGCTCTTCGGTGGAAGTTGTTGAAAGCAGAGCCTTGGACAGGCGGACTTCCTGGACGGGGCCTACAAGTCCGAAAGTACGGGCGTCTGTCGGGTTGTACTTGCTGTTTTCTGCAGGAGCGGGCTCAGCCTCGGGAGCTTGGGTAACAGTTTCAGCCTCGGGGGCCGCGGAAGATTCTGTCTGCTGGTTCTGGTTTGTCTTGCAACCGGCAAGGCAAAGAGCCATACAGACCGTAAGGCATAAAAAGGATCTCGTTTTCATAATTAGGTTATTTATAATGATTTACAATTATTTCTCTCAAATGGTTCTTAGGCAAGTTCTCCCTTTTTGAGGATGTGGCGCATATGCAGCCAAACCGCTACCGTAGCCACTATGGTAGCGCATCCCGCCAGTATGTTTCCCAGATTTCTCTCCAGACCCATCATCTGGCCGGAGGTAAACAGGAAGTCTGTGCATATGAATGTCATGAACATGGCTGGAAGCAGGGAGATAAGGTAATAAGGCTTTCCGCTGAAAACCCTGTAACTTCTAAGATACAGGAATACCGTTATCGCCCAGAGGGTGAAAACTGCAAGCGTCTGGTTTGCCCAGGCGAAGTATCTCCACAGGATATCGTAGTTCATAAGGGTTATTGCATAACCTATCGCGAACATCGGGATGCAGATATATAGTCTCTTGAGGATGCTCCTTTGCTCCATTCCCATGAAATCGGCGATGATGAGCCTTGAACTTCTGAAGGCCGTGTCGCCGGATGTTATAGGTGCTGCCACTACTCCCAGAAGGGCAAGAATGGCGCCGAACTTCCCGAGTGTTGTGTTGGTGATTTCGTTCACGGCCCAGGAGGCGTCATTTCCGTGGGCGGCAAGGGCGGCGTTCAGTCCGGCAAGGGAATCTTCCGCTCCGTCAAATCCTCTGAAGAAGGCCATTGCAGCAGCTGCCCAGATCAAAGCAATGATGCTCTCGGATATCATTGCTCCATAGAAAACGCTACGGCTTTCCTTGCGGTCTTTCAGACATCTGGCCATCATCGGGCTCTGGGTTGCGTGGAATCCGGAGATTGCTCCGCAAGCTATCGTGATGAACATTGTCGGAATGATAGGGAAACTTGAAGCGTTAGGTTTTGCGTTGGTGAATGTGGTCAGGTCAGGAATAACAAGATTTCCTGTAAACAAAACGTACAATATTCCAAGCGCCATAAAAATCAGAGCTATTCCGAAGATAGGATATACGTTGCCGATGATCTTGTCAATAGGCAGCAGGGTTGCAAGTATGTAGTATGCGAATACGATGTACAGCCATATGCTTTTGTCCCAACCCGTCATTGAGGCAAGGATTCCGGCCGGACCCAGCATGAACACCGCTCCAACCAGAATCATCATTACAACCGCAAACAGTCTCATCACCTGCTTTGTGGTCATTCCCAGATATTTGCCGATAATCTCAGGAAGGCTGGCCCCATTATGGTTGAGGCTCATCACTCCTGCTATGAAGTCGTGCATAGCGCCCATGAAAATGCCTCCGAGGGTAATCCACAGAAAAGCTACCGGCCCGTAAGTTGCTCCCAGAACAGCTCCGAAGATAGGCCCCAGGCCAGCAATGTTCAGAAGCTGGATCAGGAAGGTCTTCCATCTCGGCATCGGGATATAGTCCACCCCGTCATACATTGTCTTTGACGGAACTTCCTTGTCTCCTTTGATTCCAAGAGTCCTTTCCAGGAACCATCCGTATGTGAAGTATGCTATGATCAGTGCCGCCAGGCAAATTAGAAATGTTGTCATATTATCCTAACACTAATAAAAGATCAGAATTCAAAATTTGTATCAGATTCGTCCTTCATCCGGGACCACTTGACGCGGTTGAAAGAAAAGATGGACGGTTTACGTGAAGGCACGTCTTTGCGCTCCACAACACCATTGCCAGCCGACTCTATCCCCTGGAAATCAAGAACTCCGAGAGAGTTCATCTTGCGTGCGAAATTGCGGCGGTCGAACTTGCGGCCCAATATGATTTCATACAATCTCTGAAGCTGTGGCATAGTGAACTGCGGCGGGAGAAGAGTGAAAGACACCGGACTGAAATACAGGGAACGCCTTAAGGCCGTCCGCGCCTCAGAAAGAATCTGATCGTGATCGAAGGCCAGGGGCGGAACCTTGTCTACCGGAAACCAGCGCGCTTCAGCGGCATCGTCTCCTCCGGCAACGCTTTTGTGGTTTACAAGAGCAATGAAAGGAACTGTCACAACCCTTTGTCTTGGGTCTCTGTCGGGAGTGGAAAATACTTTGAACTGTTCCAGATGACTAGCCTCAAGTCCAGTCTCTTCAAGAAGTTCGCGACGAGCCCCCTGCTCGGCCGTTTCATCCGGATTTACAAAACCTCCAGGAAGGGCCCACCTGTCCTTGAAAGGCTCCTGCCCCCTTTTTATCAGCAGTACCAGAAGATCCTTACCATCATATGAGAAGACCACGCAATCTGCCGTAAGGGCAACCTGCGGATACTTGTAGCAATAAGGATAAGCCTCACCCGTCCTGTACTTGAATACGCTGTGTGCCATAATGGTGTATTTGACGATTCTCAACAAATATACAAAAAATGGGTCAAAAGAACACAATTAGAAACCCGCAAATTGTCTGTTCTGAAGAAATAACTACTTTTGCAGAGATGAAAAAAGGAAGAAGAAAGATGCTTATATCTCTTTTTATAATCATCGCGATAGTTGCTCTGTTTTTTACGGACTATGTCAGTTTAGGAAAAATCCCCCACGGGGAAAGGCTGGAAAGGTGCCGGCAAAGTCCTAACTACAGGAACGGAAAATTCGTTAACCTGGAACCAGTGAAGATGTTCACCGATTCTGCCAAGAAACAGAGTATGGCATCCATCATCTGGAATTTCATCTTCTCCAGCAAAAAAGGCCTTAAACCTACAGAACCCGTTAAAGCCGAACCCCTAGACAGGAATGCAGTGGAGCAGGCCGTAAAGGAAAAGAAAGACATCGTGGTATGGTTCGGGCACTCTTCATACCTTCTTGTAATTGACGGAAAGACAGTGCTTGTGGATCCGGTCCTGTACAGCGGTTCTCCGGTTTCTTTCATCAACCGCCCGTTCAAGGGAACCTCCATTTACAAGCCTGGCAATCTGCCTTACATAAACTACCTTGTCATCACCCACGACCATTACGACCACCTGGACTACAAGGCGGTAAAGAAGCTCAAGCATAAAACGGGCAAAGTGATAATGCCGCTTGGTGTGGGCTCGCATCTGGAATATTGGGGATATGAACCTGATAAACTGGTAGAACTGGACTGGATGGAATCATTCCACGACGGAGTTTCATTTACCTGCACTCCTGCAAAGCATTTTTCGGGAAGAAGTTTCAAGCGCAACAAGACACTCTGGGCTTCGTTTATCCTGCAAGTTGGAGACAAATGCATATTCATTGGCGGGGACGGCGGTTACGGCGACCACTTCAAAAAAATCGGTGAGGAATTTGATATCGACCTGGCTTTCATAGAAAATGGCCAGTACAGCGGAAGGTGGGCCCAGATCCACACTATGCCGGAGGAGCTGCACAAAGTCATGGAAGACCTTGATGCAAAGCACTATATAACTGTGCACCATTCCAAGTTCGCCCTTAGCCAGCACGACTGGTGGGAACCTCGGGAGAATGAAAAATATGCGTCAGAAGAGTCCGGAAAAGACCTGATAATTCTCCAGATCGGTCAAATAACAGAAATATTCTAAAGAATTACTGAGAACTTCCCGCAACAATATCAAGAAGCTCGGCTGTGATTGCCTGCTGGCGGCTCTTGTTGTACAGGATCGTGAGTTCCTGGATAAGATCTTCCGCGTTGTCCGTCGCAACCTGCATCGCGATGGTGCGGGCTGCGTGCTCACTGGCATAGGAATCCGCCAGGCAAGTGTAGAGTTTCTGCTTCAGAAGCTGAGGCATAAGGGACTCGATAACCTGGGAGACAGATGGTTCCACGATATAGTTGTTCAGCCAACCGTCAGCTGTTGCCTTCTGTTCCTTTTTGTATGAGGAAATCTCCAGCGGAAGGTAGGTAAGCCTCTCCACTTTCTGGACAGCGGAGGATTTGAAGTGGTGATAGATTACATAGACCCTGGAGAGTTTTCCTGAAGCATATTGCTCCATAATGCTTGAAGCCAGGGCGAAAATCTCCTTGTAATCCGGCTTGGCTGCAAGGCTCTGGTAGGAAAACGGCTTGAACTCCATCTTCCTTACGGCATCCTCCACCTTTTTCCCGATGGCATAGACATCGATATTCTCATCCGGAACACCTTCTGCCTTAAGGTCCAGGACCAGGGAAGTAAACTCCTTGATTATATTATAGTTGAAAGCTCCGCACAGGGAAGAGTTGGAAGAAAAGACCACAACTGCAACCCTGGTGGCGGCAGCCGGTTTTTCATCTTCCTTGAGGACATATGGAGAAGTGAAAGGAGTCTCGCCGGAAAGGAAGTTGGAAACTATGCTGTCCAGGCTTCTCTGGTAAGGCAGCATAGCATTTATCAGGCCTTGTGCCTTATGAAGCTTGGCGGAAGAAACCATCTTCATCGCGGAGGTAACCTTGCTGGTTCCCTTGACTGAACCTATCCTGGACTTTATTTCCTTCAGCGATGCCATAAACCTATGCTATAAACTGGTTGAGAGCCATCTTGGCTGTCTTCTCTATCTTGGAAGTGATATCGTCGTTGAACTCACCCTTGGCCAGAAGGTCGAGAACATCTTCTTGATGATTGAGCCTCAGAGAGTTGATGAAGGTCTTCTCAAAATCCTGCACCTGACTGATGTCTATGTCCTTGAACAGGCCGTGGGTTCCGCAGTAAAGGATTGCCACCTGCTCTTCCACAGGCATCGGGGAATACTGAGGCTGGATCAGAAGACGGGTGTTCTTCCTTCCCTTGTCTATGGTCATTGCGGTGACCTTGTCCATCTCGCCGCCGAACTTGGAGAAGGCCTCGAGTTCCTGATACTGGGCCTGGTCAATCTTCAGTGTTCCGGCAACCTTCTTCATAGGCTTGATCTGGGCGTTTCCTCCCACACGGGAAACGGAGATACCAACGTTGATGGCCGGACGGTTACCCTGGTTGAACAGGTCGGTGTCGAGGAATATCTGTCCGTCCGTAATGGGAATAACGTTTGTAGGGATGTATGCGGAAACGTCTCCTTCCTGAGTCTCGATGATAGGAAGGGCTGTAAGGGAACCACCTCCCTTGACCTTTCCTTTCAGCGATGCCGGAAGGTCATTCATCGTCTCTGCAACTTCCTGCTGATCAATTATCTTTGCGGCTCTCTCAAGAAGTCTTGAGTGCAGGTAGAAAATATCTCCAGGGTATGCCTCACGGCCGGATGGACGACGGAGGATAAGGGAAACCTCACGGTAGGAAACTGCCTGCTTGCTCAGGTCGTCATAAACTACCAGGGCATCCCTTCCGGTATCCCTGAAATACTCGCCGATGGCTGCTCCGGCAAACGGGGCGAAGTACTGCAGGGCTGCAGGATCGGCAGCGGTGGCGCAAACCACGATGGTATAATCCATGGCCCCGCTCTTTCTCAATGTCTCAACCAGGGCCGCTACGGTGGAACCCTTCTGGCCTACTGCAACATAGATGCAGTATACCGGCTTGCCTTTCTTCATGGCGTTCTTCTGGTTGATGATAGTGTCTATGGCAATGGCGGTCTTTCCCGTCTGGCGGTCTCCGATGATGAGCTCTCTCTGGCCCCTTCCAATCGGGATCATTGAGTCTATGGCCTTGATTCCTGTCTGGAGCGGCTGGTTAACCGGCTGGCGGAAAACAACTCCCGGAGCCTTTCTTTCCAGCGGCATCTCAAAGAGTTCTCCTCCTACTTCTCCCTTGCCGTCAAGAGGCTGGCCCAGAGGGTTGATGACTCTTCCGAGCATGCTCTCGCCCACACGGATGGAAGCAATACGCTTGGTACGGCGCACCGTGAAGCCTTCCTTGATATTATCTGTAGGTCCCAGAAGCACGGCGCCCACATTGTCTTCCTCAAGGTTCATCACCACGGCCATCTCGCCGTTTTCAAATTCGAGAAGCTCGCTGGCCTCGGCGTTGCGCAGACCGTAAATCCTTACAACTCCGTCGCTGACCTGAAGGACTGTGCCCACCTCGTCCAGGGCAATCTTGTCCTGAATGCCTTCCAGTTGCTTGCGCAACACGTCGGAAACTTCACTTGCTTTGATATTCAATGCCATAATTAAACTATTCTCCTGTTCTTGTCTATGAGCTGGCGGCGTATCTGCCTGAGCCTCGACGCCACGCTCGCATCCAGTCTGTAATCGTCTATATCGAAGATGAAGCCGCCCTCGATTGAAGGGTCGACACTCTTCTGAAGCTCAATTCTCTTGCCCAGCATAGATGACACGCGGGAGAGAATCTTGTCTTCCATTTCCTTTTCAAGGGGAACGGCGGTAATTATCTTTACCACCACGATACCTTCACTCTTGCGGTAGAGGTCCATATAGCTGCGCAGGGATGATGCCAGATAGGCTTCCCTGCGCTTTTCTATCATCAGGGAAAAATACCGGAGCATCACCATTCCTTCCTTTCCATCGCCTGAGGCAATGGTGGAAAGCAGCTTGAGTTTTTCTTCCGAGGAGAGCAAAGGATCTTCCAGTGTGGCGGACAGGGTCGGGTTCTGGGCAAAACACTGAAGCACTCTGTCCGAGAGGGCGTACACCTTCTCGGCAACACCCTCGTCACGGGCGTAACCCAGCAATGCCTTGGCATATCTTACAGCCAGTACTCCTACATCCATAATCCTTAATTTCAGGAGATAGCGCCCCCTTGAGCGCTGGTCTCCCTGACAACTTCCTCGAGCATCTTGTCAATCAGTGCCATCTGGCTCTGTTGGTCGGAGAGCTTTTCACGGAGGACTTTCTCCGCGATGTCGCAGGAAAGGCTTGCCATCTCCCTCCTGACGGAAAGCATAGCCTCGTCCTTTTCTCTCTGGATCTGCTCCCGGGCATCCTCCAGAGTCTTGCGGGCCTGCTCAGAGGCTTCATCCTTGGCAGCGGCAATTATTTTCTCCCGCTGGCTGGCGGCCTCGTTGAGTACCCTTCCCTGCTCCTTGTTTGCCTCGGCGATGATGGCCTTGGTATCCTCTTCAACCCTTGCGAGAGTCTCCTTGGCCTGACGGGCATCGCTCAAAGAAGTTTCCACGTAATTCTTCCTCTCCTCGACAGACTTTGTTATCATAGGGAACGCGAACTTGGCGAGGATGAAAAACACCACGCCAAAAGAGATCAGCATCCAGAACAACAATCCGCTGTCGGGAACAAGTAATGACATAACTTATTGTTTATAAACCTTTTTTATCCTTGCTGAACAAAGTATGAAAGCATGCAGACGATAACTGCGATAAGGGCAACGCCCTCGATCAATGCTGCGGAAAGGATCATGCCGCTGCGGATGTCACCTGCTGCCTGAGGCTGGCGGGCGATAGCGTCCATTGCGTTGGATCCGATCTTGCTGATGCCCAGACCGGCGCCTATTACAACGATTCCTGCTCCGATTGCTGCTGCAGCTTTGCTGACTGCAAGTGCCATCGTGTACTCAAGGATTACTGAAAGAATTGTTAACATAATTTACTGTTATTTAAATGTTTATACTTTATTTCTTATGGTGGTAAATCTGAGCGGAGCCTATGAAGACCGCGCTCAGGAGGGTAAATACATATGCCTGGATGTATGCCACCAGAAGTTCCAGGGCATACATAAATATGTTGAACAGCACGCTAAGGAAAGTCATTGAACTTCCCATAGTTGTGCCAACGCTAAAGCCTATGAAAATCAGCACGGTAAGCACCAGCATAGCCATATGGCCGCCGAGCATATTGGCAAAGAGCCTTATCATAAGGGCTATAGGCTTGGTGAAAATGCCTATGAACTCAATGAACGGCATAATAGGTATCGGAGCCTTGAGCCAAGTTGGCACATCGGGCCAGATGATTTCCTTCCAGTATTCCTTTGTACCGAACACGTTCACCGCTATGAAGGTGCAGAGGGCAAGGAACAGGGTGATGCTGAGGTTTGCCGTAACTCCCACTCCGCCAGGGAATATCGGGAGAAGGCTCATAAGGTTGCAGGTGAAGATGAAGAAGAATGCCGTCAGGAGATACGGGGAGAATTTCCTGTAGTTTTCTCCCACGCAAGGCTTTATGATTCCGTCTTCCACCATCGCCACAATCATTTCCACAAAGCTCACGTATTTGGTCGGGACAGCCGTTTTGTCTTCGCGATGTTTTCTGTACCATCTTGCTGCAGGAAGGAAAAGCAGAAGAAGTATGGCCCCGTTTATCAGCAAAGCCAGACTCATCTTGGTAAGGCTCAGGTCAAGCGGCCTTACAAAACTGCCGTCAGGCATCTTTTCCATCAGTTTGTAGGCGTGAGGCCCGTCTTCAGGAGCAGGGTAGAAGCCCTCGTAGCTTCCGCCGTTTTCGTGGAGTCTTCTGGAAGAGAAGATATGCCAGCCAGATGTCTTGCTGTGGAGAATAACCGGAAGATAAATCACGATATCCTTCTCCCCGACCTTTGTAATGTGCCAGGAGTAGGAGTCTAGCATATGTTCGAAGATGATGTGCTGGACATTTATCTCACCTCCTTCTTCTGAAGGGGATGCAAGGCTCCGCGTCGGGAAGAGAACGCATCCCGACAAAACCATCGCGATTATGACCAGTGCCCTGCGCATCATTTCTTGAATTTCCTTGAAAAATAAATTGTGTCAAATATCAGCATCGCGATATAGAAAAGGACGAAGGATGCTGCAATCCATTTGACTGAGTTCCTGTCTATAAGGAAAAACACAAGAAGCACGCCCACCAGGATTACCATCCTTATCCCCTTAACAGCCATATAGCCGGAAACCAGCGTCCTGTCTCCTTTCTTTGAATAGCGGTCCAGCATCAGTATGCCGAGCACCGATACCGCAAAGAACAAGAAGGCCAGAACCGGAACCTTCCAGCCAAAAGCCTCCGGGTACCAAAGGTATGCGGCTCCCATTGCCAGAGCTGCCACAACAGCCAGGCAGATGAATATTCCTATAGTGTATTTCCTAATTCCAAGTTCCATATCAGCATACACATACCGTTACGGTTCCATTGCTCATCTCCACAAAGCCTCCGTCTATCTCAACGCTCTGCTCTCCTCCGTCCTTTGCAACAAATGATACAACTCCTTTCTCCAAAGAAGATATTATCGGGGCATGATGCGGAAGGATCGTAAACGGAGCCACGCTTCCGGGAAGTGTCACCTCGGAAACCTCGCCATTGAACAGGGATTTTTCCGGAGAAATGATATTCAGCTTGAGATACTCCATACTTCCTTAGGCGTTTGCGGCTGCAAGAATCTTCTTTCCTTTTTCTATGGCTTCCTCGATGGTTCCCACGTTCATGAACGCCTGCTCAGGCAGATAGTCGCATTCTCCGTCCAGAATCATCTTGAAGCCCTTGACGGTATCTTTCAGGTCCACCATCACACCCGGAACTCCGGTAAACTGCTCGGCCACCGTGAACGGCTGGCTCATGAACCTCTGCACCCTGCGGGCGCGGTTTACCACCAGTTTGTCCTCTTCGCTGAGCTCCTCCATACCGAGGATGGAGATAATGTCCTGAAGTTCCTTGTTGCGCTGAAGGATCTGCTTAACTCTCTGTGCCACATCGTAATGCTCCTGGCCCACGATCCTCGGGTCCAGGATTCTGGATGTGGATGTAAGGGGATCCACTGCAGGATAGATACCCAGTGAAGCGATCTTACGGCTAAGCTCCGTTGTAGCGTCCAGGTGAGAGAATGTGGTTGCAGGGGCCGGGTCCGTGAAGTCGTCGGCAGGCACGTAAACAGCCTGTACGGAAGTGATGGAGCCGTATTTTGTGGATGTGATCCTTTCCTGCATAGTTCCCATCTCAGATGCCAGTGTCGGCTGGTATCCAACTGCGGACGGCATTCTGCCGAGCAAAGCGGAAACCTCACTTCCGGCCTGGGTGAAACGGAATATATTGTCCACGAACAAAAGGATATCGTTCTTCTGTCCTGTCTCCTTTCCGGCATCGCGGAAGCTCTCGGCAATAGTCAAACCACTCAACGCCACTGAGCTTCTTGCTCCCGGCGGCTCGTTCATCTGCCCGAACACCAGGGTGGCCTGGCTCTTGGCAAGTTCCTCCTTATCTACTTTGGAAAGATCCCATTTGCCTTCTTCCATTCCCTTGCGGAACTCCTCGCCGTAGCGGATAACACCGCTCTCGATCATTTCCCTCAGAAGGTCGTTTCCCTCACGGGTTCTCTCTCCCACTCCTGCAAACACGGAGAATCCGTTATGCTTCTTTGCAATGTTGTTGATCAGCTCCATGATGAGCACGGTCTTGCCCACACCTGCTCCTCCGAACAGTCCGATCTTTCCTCCCTTGCTGTAAGGCTCGATAAGGTCAATTACCTTGATTCCGGTAGGAAGGACTTCCTGCACGGTTGTAAGGTCCTCGAACTTCGGTGGCTGGCGGTGAATCGGATAAGTGTTTTCCCTGCTCGGCTGGTCCATTCCGTCTATGGTCTGGCCTACCACATTCATAAGACGTCCCTTGATCTGGTCTCCAACCGGCATCGCAATCGGTCCACCGGTCCACACAGCATCCAGTCCCCTGCGAAGACCGTCAGTGGAATCCATTGCCACGCACCTTACGGTATCCTCTCCAATGTGCTGCTGCACTTCCAGTACCAGAATCCTTCCGTCCGGCCTTGCCACTTCAAGGGCATCGTGGATGGATGGAAGAGACATATTCTCCCCTCCGCCGAAGGACACGTCCACCACAGGACCCACTATCTGAGAAATTCTGCCTTTGATTTCCTGCATAATATGCATTAATTATTTAAAGATTCCCTAAATCTTGACATTCGTTTTAGAGCCCCAAATTTACAATAAAAAGCGCAAAGAAAAAATCTTTAAAGACATAAACTATATTTTGTTAAATTTGTAGGATAGAAAGAATATAACCAATAAATACAATAACAAAGATGGCTTACACTGAAGTAACCCGTACCGGATACGGGACAAGACTAAAGAATTCTCTGGGTGGCGTTTTGATCGGCATCCTGATGTTCATCGGCGGTACCATCCTCCTTTGGTGGAACGAAGGAAGGGCGGTAAAGACCTCTGATATGCTCAAGGAAGGGCAGAAGAACTATGTGGAGATGGAGAATCCGGCTGTAAAGAGCCCGGATATGGAAGGCCAGCTGGTTCACGCCGTGGCCCTTGCGACTACAACGGACTCCCTTTCCGACGGAACATTCAACGTTGGTGCAGTAGCTGTAAAACTTCACAGAACCGTTGAGTATTACCAGTGGATCGAGCACGAAAAGACCGTCAAGAAAGACAAGATTGGCGGAGCCCAGGAAACCACCCACACCTACACTTATTCAAAAGAGTGGACGGGTTCTCCGGTCATTTCAGGAGAATTCAAGGATCCTGACTACCAGGCCCTGAACTTTGTTTACCAGAATCTTGAGGATGCATCCAGTGCAGCCGAGAACGTGTCATTCGGAGCCTACAGGCTGAATTCTTCCCAGATCGGATCTTTCCATAACGAGCAGCCTATGGCAGTGACCCTGGACGAAGACCTGACCAAGCAGATGGACAAGGCGGCAAGGGACAATGCCCGCGCTTTCCTTACCAGAGGCGGGCTTCTCGACCTGGTGCCGGATTCGGCAGCTATTGTCCATACCCAGGGAAATGTGGTATATATCGGCCGCAACCCTAATGTGCCTGAAGTCGGAGACGTGAGGATAACCTTCACCAAGGATATGCCTTCCAAGGTATCCCTGATCGCTAAAGTGATCGGAGACACTTTCACCTACTATAAGGCTAAGAACGGCTATAAGCTGGACCTTCTCTATATGGGAGAGAATACCGCAGAGGAAATGTTCGACAGTGAGCACGCCACAAACAAGATGATTCTCTGGTTGCTCAGAATCCTGGGCGTAATAATCATTATCGCAGGCCTGAGAAGCATCGTAAGCATAGTTCCTACGCTTCTTAAGGTACTGCCGTTCCTGGGCGGCATCGTGGAAACCGGACTGGGACTGGTATGCGGAATCATTGGTCTTGTATGGTCCCTGATCGTGATAGCCGTAGCCTGGTTGCGCTACAGGCCGATTCTGGGTATCAGCCTGCTCGTTCTGGCAGGATTGCTGATATTCTGGCTCATCAGAAGATCCAGGAAAAAGAAGGCGGCGAAGGCCGACATTCCTGAACCTCAGGCACCGCAGGCTCCAGAAATCCAGATACCTCAATACCAGCAGCCTTCTCAGCCGGAGCAGCCTCAGATGACTCCTGAACAGCAGAAGGAATTCGAACAGTGGAAACAGTTCCAGGAATTCAAGAAGATGCAGGACCAGATGAACAACCAGCAGAATAACCAGTAAAACTTAAGGCTATGATAGTAAAAGTCAACAAGGAAGAAGTAAGGATATTCAAGGGCGCAACCGCAAAGCACGCCATCCTAAGGTATATCCTCAAGAAGAAAATGGAAATCTCCGCACTGGACCAGATCAAGGTCTTTGACAGCCAGGGACACAAGATCGGCGACGACGCCCCTTTGAAGGAAGGACAGAGCATAACTTTCAAAATCTAGAAGAAGATGAAAAGAATTCTATCCATACTGCTTATCGCGATTATGGGCATGGCAAACGCCGCCTTTGCCCAGAACGGAGTGAGGGCCTCATACAAGACGGACATCAACATAGTGTCTGTAAATGACGTGCATGCAGCCATCGAGAACATGCCGAAGATGGCGGCAATCGTGGACAGCCTCAGGGCGATGGACAAGGCCCTGATGGTTATCAGCGCAGGAGACAACCGCACGGGAAATCCTGTAAACGACATGTATTCAGACGGATCCTACCCTATGATCGCCCTTATGAACCAGATCGGTTTCACCTGCTCCACTTTCGGAAACCACGAGTTTGACTCAGGGCAGGAGGGCCTGGCCAGAAACATCAACGAATCCAACTTCCCTTACCTGTGCGCCAACATCTTCCCTGACCAGGAACTGGGAATCCAGTGCGAGCCTTACAAGTTCTTCTATGTGAAGGGCGTGAAGATATGCATACTGGGAGTTGTGGAAGCCGAATTCGGCGGAATACCTTCCACCCATCCGAACAACGCCAAGGGAATGAAGTTCTCCCAGGCCGAGGAAGCAATCAGAAAGTATCTGTGGCTAAGGAACGAGTGCGACGTATTCATACTGCTCTCTCACATAGGTTATGACGAGGATGTGGAAGTTGCCAAGAAATTCCCTGAATTCGACCTTATAATCGGAGGACACTCCCACACTCAGATCGACGGAGGAGAAGTGCATAACGGAGTCCTGATCACCCAGAACGAGAACAAGCTCAAGAAGCTCACCCACACTGTCCTTGTCGTTGAAAACGGAAAGGTTACCGGCAAGAGCGCAACCAACATCGACGTCAAGAATTACCCTAAGACCAACGTTGCCGCAAAATGCCTTGTGGATTTCTTCAGCGATAATCCGGAATTCAAGAGAGTGCTGGCACAGGCTGAGGCTCCGTTCTCCAGTTACGAGGAACTTGGAATAATGATGTGCGACGCGCTGAAAGACTTTAGCGGAGCGGACATAGCCTACTGCAACGCCGGAGGAGTGAGATTTGAGGATCATCCGGCAGGAGACTTTACCGTAAACGATGTGCTGCGTCTGGATCCGTTCGGAAATACAGCCGTAGTAGTGAATGTCACCGGAGCACAGCTCCACGATATGCTCATAGCCTGCAAGTCTGTGGATGACCACGGATTCCCGTTCACCTCAGGAATGTCTTGCGAAGTCACCTATACGGACAAGAACCGTTCTGGAATAAAGGACCTTAAACTCTTCGGGCCAGACGGCAAGCCGCTGGATCTGAAGAAGAAATACAAGGTGATTGCAAATTCATACGCAATCATTACCAGCGACATTCCTGGAGACGACCAGGGAGAAGACCTCAACATTGGCACTGCCGATGTCCTGATGAAATATCTGGAAAAGAAGAAGACGGTCAACTACCAGGGCCGCAAATGCCTGAAAGAAAATTTTTAAGAACCTTAAATAGACAAGAAGATGATTGCAGGAATTATAATTCTGGCTCTGATTGTGATAGTGGGCCTTTATATCTACTCCACCCAGAGAAATCTGGTGGACCTGGATGAAAAGGCTAATAACGCCATAAGCCAGATAGCAGTTCAGCTGAACACCAGATGGGATGCCGTGACAGCTCTCGTCAAGCTCACCGAGCAGTATGCCAAGCACGAGCACGACACCATGATAGAGACCATCGCCCAGAGGAGGATGCAAAACATAAACTCGGCAGAAGACATCAATGACCAGCAGACCGCTATCGGTCAGCTGTTGGGAAGGCTGATCGCAGTAAGTGAGGCCTATCCTCAGCTCCAGGCCGCCGACGTGTACAAAGACACTATGGCATCGCTTCGCGGCTACGAGGAGAACGTAAGGCTCAGCCGAATGGTCTACAACGACTGCGCCACCAAGATGAACCGCATGGTAAGGCAGTGGCCTAGCTCGTTCGTTGCAAGTTTGCTCCACTTCGGAAAGAGAGAGTATCTCCAGGCAGATGAGAGCAAGAAAGACTTCCCTAATATAGGCGGAAACGCTTAGCCTCGCTGAGTCAATGACAAGGCGCAGGGTCATCATACTGCTTTTGCTGATACTGCCGCCACTTTTGGCGGCAGGTCAGCCTTATCTCCATAACCTTGAGGTAAAGGTTAATATCCGTGACAACGGAGATGCGGTGGTGACTGAAAAGCGCACGATGACAATCACCTCCAAGGGAACCGAATGCTATATCCCGATGGAAGGCCTGAGAGGAATAACCCTCTCCGACTTCAAGGTCAGCGACGAAACGGGCCGGGATTATGCCCTTGTGGGGTGGGACGTATCTGCCACCAGAAGCCAGAAAGAAGGGCACTGCGGAATTGTCTCGAAGGGTGAAGGAGCATATGAACTTTGCTGGGGGCTCGACCAGCTGAAAGCCGGGGAAAGCCAGAAGGACAAGGTCTACACCATAAGCTACACCCTTGGCTCCCTGATGAAATCCTACAACGAGGCGGAAGGCTTCAACCATATGTTTGTAAACCCCGGCATATATCCACTTCCGGAAAAGGTCAGCCTGAGAGTTGAAATGGATAGCATCCAGTTAGATACCTCCAATGCAAGAGGCTGGGCTTTCGGATATTACGGAAATACCGAGTTTACGGATGGCGGCTTTGAGGCATGGACGGAAAACTTCACATCGTCCAGCAGCATGATAATAATGCTGGCCCTGAAGAAAGACTTCATCTACCCTTCCGACACCTTGGATACAGATTTCCAGGAAGTGGTAGACTATGCATTGGAAGGGGCCAGTTTCGGAGGGGAATATGACGGGGAAGAGCAGTTCTTTACAGATGACTGGGCTACGTGGATCTGCGGTAAACTAGGGATAAATAAAGATAGTATTATCCAAAATGTTTCCACAGCAATTTGCATTGCCTTTATCGGATTGTTTTTCCTGCTAATGTCCTTCCTGAAGAGTATACTGACTCTTCTGGCATATATCATCAGTCTGAAACCACTGCGTGTATTGATAAGGAGGCTTAAAATCAGCCGCAAGGCAAACGGTGGGCTTTCTCCATGGCAAAGGGAAATCCCTTTCAACGGCAGTCTATTCGCCGCGGGGAAAGCCCTCAACACCCTGTCTTACAAGGAGACTCCGGATATCAACAATATCCTTGGAGCTTTTATCCTCCGCCTTTTCCAGAGGGGAGAACTCCTTCTGACCTGGGAAGACGGCAAGCAGACAATCAGGATCGGCGAACACACAGACCAGACCGATAATCCTCAAAAAACTGACGGCAACATCAAGAGCCCTGCAGACATAAGAATGGAGAATACCCTCTATTACATCTTCAAAAGCGCTGCCGGAAAAGACGAAGTCCTCCAGGAAAACGAACTCAAGCGCTGGCTCAAGAACAAGAATTCCTATTCCGAAAAGCTTCTGGAATTAAGGAATACAACCAACAAACCGAACAAGGAGGAACTTGCAGGACTTATGAGACTCAAGAAGTTCCTGCAAGACTTTACTCTGATAGAGGAAAGAGGCGTTGTAGAAGTCAAGCTCTGGGACGAGTATCTTGTGTTTGCAACTCTCCTGGGTATCGCAGACCAGGTCAGGAAAGATTTCCGGAAGGTTTGCCCTGAGTATTTTGCCATGAGCAAGTTTGCAACCGCTATGGAGAACACCTCATTCGACTTCAGTACAACGGTTTACAGCATCGCAAATTATACAGCCAATGCCGCCGAGTATTCAAGGCTTTCAACTGAAAGGGCCGCTGCCGCATCTTCAATGTGGAGCGGCGGAAGTGGCGGAAGCAGCTACCGCGGAGGAGGAGGGCACTCTTCCTTTAGTGGCGGAGGTGGTCACTCCGGTGGAGGTGGCGGCGGCGGAATACGTTAAAAAAAACAGATATGAAACACATCTTTACATTTTCCTGCCTTATGGCACTGCTTAATTTCTGTCCCAGAAGCACTCTCATTAGCGGTAATATCGCCGAGGGAGACAATGACAAGCCGGAGGGGACCATAAAGTCTTACGAGTATTCCTATAGCGGAACAATGGCTTTTCCTATTGACTTCTACAGGCTCACGGTCCTTGAAGACGGAACCGTGGAACTGGGTTATTCTCACGACGAAAATGATATCCATCTTTTCAGGGTCACCGAAGAAGCGCCTGCCAAGATTGCAGAAATCGCCGAGAAATCATCCCTGTATAAGATCAAAAGGTCCTACCGCCCGAAATTGGAGGTTTTGGACGGATATGGTTGGCATATGTATATCAGATACGAGAAAGGCGGCATTTCCTCCGGAGGTACCAATGCATGGCCTAAGGGAGAATTCAACGATTGCATCGCTACCATCAACAACTATCTGGATTCCCTTTTCAAGGCCGCCACTCCGCAAGACTCACTGGGAGTCGACTATCACAACAACTGGTAGAATCTGATGGCAAGGGTCCGCTACTGGCGCAAAGTCCCGTTTATGGGAAAGGATTTCATCGCGATTAACCTATTCGGGCTGATCGTGGTGCGCAAAGGCGCCTTTTTCCCTGCCTCATCGTTGAACCACGAAAAAATCCACACCGCCCAGCAAAGGGAGATGCTCTTTGTCTTCTTCTACGTATGGTATGTACTGGAATGGCTGACAAGGCTGATCTTCTGCTTCTCAGCCAAGAAAGCCTATTTCGCCATCAGCTTCGAGAGGGAAGCCTACGCCAATGAATATGACGAAGGATACCTCAAAGGCAGGAAGCATTTCAGCTGGCTGCGTTATCTGAAAGTCACAGGAAAATCAAAGTAGGTATTTGGATAAGGCTCGTCGCGGAGGGTGAAATGCCACCACTCGGAATAGAGAGGCTTGAAACCGTGGCGCATCATGGCCTGCCTTAGTATCTGGCGGTTTTCATACTGCTGTGGAGTGACGCCCTTGTAGTCTGGATGGGCACTCGGATCAAGCATATCGAAAGTTCCGCCCATATCCACTTCCTTGCCCGTTCTCATGTCAAACAGCGTGAGGTCCACTGTGCTGCCGCGGCTGTGGCCGGACTTGGTGGCTATGTAGTCCTGCTTGAAGAGGTTGGCTTTGTCCAGATTCGGGTAGAAGGCTCTCTTCATAGAGGTGTCTGCATCCTTTGCCCAGCGGCAGAAATGAGCCACAGCCCTTGCCGGACGGTAAGCGTCATAAATCTTGAGGCGGTAGCCCATAGACTTGACGTCATCGCTGACTGCCTTCAGGGCTTTGGCGGCCTCCTTGGTCATAAGGGCAACAGGCTCCTCATAGCCGTCTATCCTGGAACCCACGAAGTTGTAGGTGGAATAATACCTTATTTCCAGAATCACATCCGGAACGGCCTCGGAAATAACAACAAAGCCGTCTCTGATCTGGTTTGCAGGAATCTTCTTGACAACATCCTCAACTGATGGGTCACCGTATCCTGTGTCTGCAGATTCATCCACAACCGCCAGGGTGTCCGGAACGGTTTTGACGTCTGCCTGGGATTTCTTGCCTGAACAGCCAGCCAGGCAAATAGCTATAGCTAACGAAAAAAGAAACAAGTACCTTTTCATAAGAATCAATTTTACGGAGTGTAAAATTACAAATAATGATGTATTTTTGAATTATAAACTTCTACGATATGACCAAGAGATTCATTATTCTGTTTGCCGCCGTCCTGTGCGCATTTTCCTGCACAACCAAAAACTCCCCTGCCCCGACCTTGAGGGTAGGAATGCTGGACGGTCTTGGAAGCGGCCACACCAATATGACCGAAGCCTTTGCCGCGGCCCAGCTGGATTCCCGCATCAGCATAAAATACATAACCAGCGGCGACATCGCCTGGGGAGTTCTGGACAGCCTGGATGTTCTGATTATCCCTGGCGGAGGCGGAAGCATGCACACTTTCAGCCTCGGAGACACCAACATCGGCATAATCAAGAAATGGACCGAGAACGGAGGCGGCATACTCTGCATCTGCGCCGGAGCATACGCCCTGAGCCACACTCCTGACTACGCCTGCTTCGGGATGAACGGAGCCCAGGTGGTGGACCTCGACCATTCTTCCAGAGGCCAGGGACTCTGCGCTTTAGGTATCACCGAAGAGGGAAGGAAACTCTTCCCGGAACTTGCCGGGCTGGACACCATCCACGTGATGTTTGAAAATGGCCCTATGCTGGCCCCTGCAGATTCCGCCACTCTGGCCCAAAGCCCTGCAACAGATTATACGGTATTCACCACAATGCTCAGCGATGTTCACGTGGGAGCCGAATTCCAGGCCGGAATCAGCCCCGGAAAGCCGTTCATGCTGGGAAACAACTACGGAAAAGGCAGGGTGTTCACTTCCATCGGCCATCCTGAAGGAAGTGCATCCTTTGGCTGGATGATTCCTAGGATCCTATGGTGGTGTGCCCAGAAAGAAGACCAGGCCCTGCCGGTCGAGTACAAGGCCCCTTCCCTGGACAAGGAAGTGATAATGAGCGAAGAAGATCTCCGAAAGGAAGGCTCGCTCTACAGGACATTCGTCTACGGCTCAAAGGAAGAGAAACTGGAAGGCATCAACTGGATGATGACACATCCTTCCTGGAGCATGAAGACCTGGGCTACCGGCCTTCTCTACGACAAGGATTTTGAAGTAAGGGGAGCTGCAGCCGCCTGGATAATGTCAACCGAACTTCTGACAGGAAAGAAAGAACTCGAATCAGCCTGCGCCATCGAACAGAACCCCGAGACAAAGGCCATAATGCAGAAAGCAGTCGAGCACATTCAGTCTCTTTACAAATAATCCGAAATTGATATTTTATTGACGGAATTTTGATATGAATTTGACGTTCCGTTGATGAAAACTTGAGGATTATTCACTTTGATAATTTATTGATGTACAATTCTTTGCATCCATAGTGCAAAGAGATGATATTTGCATTGAAGCCAAAGGCAAATAACATTTCCAACCATTAAATCATAAAACTATGGAAGCAAAGAAAACCAACAGAGCCAGCCTGGAAAACAAAAGGGCGATGTTCCTTGAGATTGGGCTAATCGCAGCACTTGCGTTTGTTCTGACCTCCTTCGAGTGGAACTCTTCCACCAAGGAAGTAGCATCGATATCTGACGGCAGGATTTCCCTTATCGACGACGAGACTGTCCCTATCACCCAGCAGGAAACCCCTCCGCCTCCAGAGAGCATAAAGGAGCCGGTAATCAGTGAAGACCTACAGATAGTGGAAAACGATGTCAAGATAGACACCGAATTCCTCAGCCCGGACGACAATACCGACCCTATCAAGATCGTTCCTTATGTGGAGCCTTCCAACAAGGAGGAAGAAGAGGAGGTTGAAGAATTCATTCCGTTCTCCATCGTCGAGGACAAGCCAACCTTCCAGGGCGGAGACGCAAACACCTTCACCAAGTGGGTTTACGGCAACATAGTATATCCTGAACTGGCAATCGAAAACGGAATCCAGGGAAGGGTTACCGTTCAGTTCACCATAGACAAGGATGGCAGTGTAAAGGATGTCAAGGTTCTCAGGGGCGCAGATTCCACTCTGGACAAGGAGGCCGTCAGAGTAATATCCAACTCTCCGAAATGGACTCCGGGAAAGCAGAGAGGCAAGGCGGTTAAGGTAAAATACACCTTCCCTATTATCTTCCAGATGAGGTAATTATTTAAGGGAGAATCTCCAGAGTTTGGAATGTCGGGGCTTCCCCGAAGTATGGAAAACCACATACACCCATTTCCCGTGAATATCAATGCCCTCTGGCTCGTCCACGAGGGCGTTGATGTTTTCTGTACGCTCTATCTGCTTGGTTTTCAGATTCACGATATGCAGCAGACGGTCGTGGGGTGGATAACCATCCGGAAGGAAAGCATAGTCCCCCGTCACGAAACTCCCTTGCCAGATATTTATTCCCGTATCAATTCTGGTGACATCCAGCACATCAGAATCCTTCAGATGAACTTCACCATTTTCATCAGAATCTGATAGTTTCGGCAAACGGAACTTCTTGAGCAATTTGAAATCCCCGTTCCTTCCGCCAAAGGTGTAGATGAAGCCATTCTTGACATCCGCGCACCAGTCAATCGAGCCCGGATAATCCGTTCCTTCATAGTAGATCTTCTGAACGATCTTGCTGCCTTCCAGGGTGATGTCGGTGACAAGGCAGGCGTGCTTCCCCCTGCATTCGGATACGTATAGCAACGGGAACTTTGACTTGCGGGAAAACTTCTCCTTCCCGAAGAAAGCGTTGTTGCAATGTGAAGTGTTCCCTTCCATCATATATGCCGCGACAAGTGCCTTCTTCTTCATATCGTAGATACAGCACATTCCCTTGTCATGCACTACGACAGCAAAGTTTCTATACATAGCAAGCCCCTGAGTGGAACCCTTGATTTCCATACTGTCCGGAGTCCAGTCTGCAAAATCGGCAATCAGTTCCGCATTCAGGGGCAAAGCCTTTGCGTCTTTTATCTTTACCTGAGAATAACCCTGTGCAAAAGCCAGCACAAAAGCCAGCAGAAATACAATCCTGTTCATAGACTAACTTTATATCGGGTATAAAGTTAAGAAAAGAACAGGACTCGGCGATGGTTACAGAGCATCTTCGCCGGACTCTGCCTGAGGTCTCGGCCTCTGAGGTCGGTTGCCCTGCCTCTGGCCATTAGGACGGCCACCTTGCATACGTGGTCTGCCCTTTCCCTGCTGCCTGGTGCGGAGTTTCTGCTGAATCTGCTGCTCCACGCCGGAGAAGCGTACAAGCTGCTCCGGCTCCAGAACCTTGGCAAACTCGTCGATGTACTGGAGTTTCACTTCCTGGGCCTTCATCTGCCTTTCAACCTTTGCCTTCTCCATCTTTACGGCTTCTTCCTTTGTAATCTTCTTGCGCTCAGGCTTTGCCTGGCTGGCGTCAGCCTTCGGTCTCTCGCCTTTTTTCATTCCGTCTCTCTTCGGCATAGTGCCCATAGCCTCGCGCATAGCCTCTGAATAAGCCCTGTAAATCTTGACGAATTCAGGTTTCTGCTCGTCTGTGATGTTCAGACGGTAAACCATCTCCTTAACTCTTGCCTGGAAGAACCTTTCCTTAGGATCCTGGTCCTTCTTGTCCTGCGCGTATGCCGTAAAAGCTACAAGCACCATCGCGATTAAAATCAAACTTCTTTTCATAACCTAAATAATTAACTATGTTCTGTTTAAAATTTATTCAAAGTCACTCGCGGAGATCTCCTCCATCTCATAGCCGGTCAGTTGCATCAGGTCTTCATCCGAAATGCTGGCCAGGAAATCATCCATCGGACTTTCCGTGTTCTGGGCTATCTGGATGGATGGTTCGGGCTTTTCAGTATTTCTTCCTATGAAGACGAAAAGCAGTACTGCCGCAGCGGCTGCAATGGAAACAGCCGGCCATAAGATTCTCTGCGTTCTGCCAGAGCTACCCTTTTCAATGGCAGTCTCGGTAACGTTAGCTATCAGATTGTCAAGATATTCCTGACTCTCCGCATAAGGCATCTTTTTTCCTATGTTCTCAAACTTTTCCATCATATGTTCTCCTTCAAATAGTTCTTGACTTTTTCGTATGCATAGTGGTAGTTGGCTTTGAGTGCCCCTACATTCTTCCCGGTAGCTTCTGCTATCTCTTCATAGCTCAGATCATCGTAGTATCTCATGTTGAACACTATCCTCTGCTGGGTCGGAAGCTTCAGAAGAGCCTTCTGGAACAGCACCTCCATCTGGTCCGGCTGAAGATGCGCCTGCTGCTGAAGGGCATTCTCGAGTTTTGGTCCCAGAGAATCCAGGCTCTGGAAAAAACCTTTCTTCTTCCTCAATATCTCGATGGCTTCATTCGTAGCTATCCTGTATATCCAGGAAGAGAGTTTTCCTTCTCCGCGAAACGAGTCTATACTTCTGAAAATCTTGATACTTACTTCCTGAAGCGCATCCTCGGCATCGTCGTGGTCCACCACTATCCTCCGGATATGCCAGTACAAGGCCTTGCCATAACGCTGCATAAGCAGGCGGAACCCCTTCTCCTTTTCCGAAGGGTTGCTTAGCATTGTCCTCAAATCCATATCCTGAGCCGTCACTGACATTTTTCCGGTTGTTACACTATTATGATGAAGCAAAACGCAAAAGGTTAAATCAAAAGTGCTAAATTTGTACCACGATACAGTTGTTATGAAAGCAAAGAAGACCAAAATCATATTGGCGGCCATCCTGGTCATTGCAGTTGCGGCATTGCTTGTTACCTGCCCGGGAAGAAAGGCTCACAGGGTAGCCATCATAGACGCCATAGGCAATGCGATTGTTGCCAAAGCCAACCTGAATCTCCTTGGCAATGCGGCAAAATCTTTTAAGGACGCGAATTACGCATTCTACAACACTGCGGTGGACCCAAGACTGAAGGTGATGGGATACGGACTGTTCAGCATAGGTTACATACTGGAAGAGCCGGAAGAACCTCAAAAGAAGATTTCCTGGAAAAGGGTTTCGTTCGGCATTTTCGGCCATGTCTTTATCAAGGACAAGGAAAACATTTACCGCAACTTCCCATTGCTCGCGGAGCCAAAACCTGTTATCTAGGATGCCAGGCAAAAGGACCATATCCCAAGCCCGCACTTCTGACCTACCGCAGATTATGAAGGTAATCTCCGCCGCCAAGAAGATAATGCGCACCAGCGGCAATCTCAACCAGTGGATAAACGGATATCCGTCAGAAGATGTAATACTCGGCGATATTGCCAAAGGATGCGGATATGTCGTATCAAACGGAGAGGATATCGTTGGTTATTTTGCCTGTGTCCCGTCTCCTGAACCAACGTATGCCAGGATATATGAAGGGCAGTGGCTTGATGACACACTGCCCTATCACGTAATTCACAGGATCGGAAGCTATCCGGATGTCCACGGGGTCTTCAAGACGATTATGGATTGGTGCTTTTCCAAAGATCCAAACATCAGGATCGACACCCACCGCGACAACAAAATCATGCAGCACAATATCCTCAAGGAGGGATTCTCCTACTGCGGCGTCATCTATCTGGAAAGCGGAGACGAAAGGCTCGCCTACCAGAAAATCCTATGATCAGAAACCGTTGAGGTTCATGTAGACCGTAGGCATAAGCAGCAGAAGGCCTATCAGCATAAACACCAGAAGTATCTTCCAGAACCATTTCAGCCAAATGTCATAAGGTATCTTGGCAACTCCAAGGACACCCATCAGCACGGCTGATGTCGGAGTAATCATATTGGTGAATCCGTCGCCGAATTGGTAGGCCATGACGGTTGCCTGCCTTGAAAGACCTATCACATCGCTGAACGGAGCCATAATAGGCATTGTCAAGGCGGCCTTGGCTGTTCCCGACGGGATGAAAAGGTTCAAGGCTGTCTGGATTCCGTACATTATGGAAACGGTTCCTCCCTGACTGGTTCCCTGCATAGTGTTGGCCAGGGCATAGAGAATGGTGTCCATCACCCTTCCTGCCGTAAGCACCTCTATGATGCCGCCTGCAAGGCCGACGATCAAAGCAGCTGAGAGAATATCCTTGGCGCCGCCTATAAACTCGATGGCGATCTTGTTGGCGCTGCTTCCCATAGCCACTCCGCTTATGATTCCCATTCCAAGGAACAAGGCGCATATCTCCTTGACATACCATCCGTAGCCCAGCACTCCCACGATCAGGAAGATAATGGTGAATGCCAACACACTCAGGATGAAGTAAAGGTAAGATTTACGCAATGTCATTATTCCGAAAAGAACATACAGGGCGCTGACTATCGGGATGCAAACAAATGTAACCTCATTACCCCCGAAACTTACCGTAGTCTTAGGGTAAAGAATAGAAGCTATCACCAGGACTATGGAAGAAAGGATGAAAATAACCCATGCGCTCACGGGAGTCTTCTCCTCAAATCCCATCGCCTGACTTTCCTCCTGGCGTTTCCTCCAGTAATCGTCCAGTTTATATGTAGGACTCAACTGCGGATTCTTCTTCACCCGGTTTGCGTACCAAAGCGTAAATGCGATTATCAGGAGAGTGAGAATCACCCAAACAACCATCCTGTACTCAAAGCCGGAGAACAGAGGCAGTCCGCTCAGACCCTGGGCAATTCCTATGGTAAAAGGATTGAAAACAGCCCCGCTCAATCCCACGTGCGCGGCCACATAAACCATAAGCAATCCCGTAATGGAATCGTAGCCCATGGATATGGCCATCGGGACAAAGATTATTATAAAGGCTATGGTTTCCTCGCTCATCCCGAATACCGCCCCGAATACACTGAAAATCAGCATTGTCGCCACTATGATAACCCAGTGTTTCCGGGCTTTCTTGAGGAACGACTGGATGCCGAAGTCAATGGCTCGACTGCTGTTCAGGATCTGGAATGCGCCGCCGATTATAAGCACGAAGGCTATAATGGCAGCCTGCCTTTTGAATCCGTCTACGATGGCTCCAAGTATCTGCCAGCTCTGAGGATTGCTCTCCACCTGGTGGTAGGAGCCGTTTACGATAACGTCTCTTTCCGCTCCGTTGACGGTTATGGTCTGATGGTCAAACTCTCCCGACGGGATAATCCAGGTCAGGATTCCGCACAGCAGAAGCACGGAACCTATGATTACGAAAGTATGGGGTATTTTCTTCGCTTTTGCCATAATGGGTCAAAGATACTAGATTTTATACTTGTCCCCAGGATAAAGGATGGTAAGTTTGAAGCTATGGGCGTTACTTCCGTCTTCTCCCTTCTTGTAAGGCTCGAAAAGCATGGCGCATCCGGTTCCCACAATCTCGATCGTATTGTCCGGATTAACCACAACTGCACTTTCCTCATCAATGCCGAGTCCACGATAACCAGGGTTGTCAAGCAGCACGTTGATCAGCCTGACCTGACGGCGGCGTGCGATGAAGTGCTGGTCGATGATTATGTTGTCCAGGAAGCCGAAACCTTCCTTTGTCTCGACATAGTTGCTCTTGATTTCGTTGAAGTATGGAGAATCGGAATCGTCCGGACCAGGGTTTACCTGCCTTCCGGTGAGCATTATGCGGCTCTGGATAGCAGCGCCTGCACTTGTTCCGCCGATAACTCCGCCGTCCTTGTATATCTGGAGCATCTTGTCAAAGAACTTAGTCCCATTGAGGAAATCCTTCAGGCGGCTCTGGTCTCCTCCGGAGAGGAAGATTGCAGTCACGCCGTCCAGTTTGGCCAGCATTTCAGGAGTGTCTATAGAATCCTTGGGACAGAGAATGAAGTCTGCGTTCTTGCAACCCAGGGCGCGGAATTCGGCAGCCTGCCTTTCTCCGGTTTCAAGAACCTGGCTTGCAAACGGAATCACCAGGAGCTTGCATTTTTCAGGGCCTCCGCCCTTCTCGATTATCTTGTTCAGGATAGGAGCGATTCGGTCTCCGCCTCCTTCTATAACCAAAGTGCCTTTAGCCGTTATGTTTTCAGGAAGGAATTCCAGCTGCTCTCCCTTGTCGCATTTGCAGGAAGAAAGGAAAAACAGTGAAATGGCACCAAGGGTCAGAAATATCTTTTTCATAAACTAGTCCAATGTTGTTGTCATTAAACCGTAGGCAATGGCGGCTGCCCTAGTGAAGTCCTCGTAGAGAATGAACTCGTCGTTCCCGTGAGGATTCTGGGCGCCGACTCCCAGGTTTATGGTCTTAATTCCTTTTTTGTTCATTGCATTGGCGTCGCTGCCGCCCATTGACTTCATAGGAACCGGTTTCAGGCCCATAGCCCCCACCACCTTCTCGAAAAGACGGTAAGGCTCGTCCTCGGGATGTATGTGGTACGGCGTGAAATCCCAGGCGCTGCGGTATTCCATTGTTGCGCCGTGCTTTTTGCAGACTTCCTCAAAATCCTCGACGATCTTCCTGAAGCGCTTTTCTCCGTCCTCAAGGTTTCCGCTGCGGATTTCTCCGGCAATCTTCACCGAATCACATACAACGTTGGTGGCAGTGCCACCCGATATCCGGCCTATGTTGCCGGTGTCTTTTTCCCCGAGTTTTCCATAAGGGAACTTTGTCACGGCCTCGCAGGCAACCTGGATGGCGCTAATGCCCTTCTCAGGGGCGATACCCGCGTGAGACGACCGCCCGTGGAAGGTAAAGTCGAATTCCAGAAGCCCGCAAGTCTCGCTGACGATTGCAGGCGGGCTCATATAGGAATCGAAGATGAAGCCGTATCTAATTCCCGGATCCGGAGTGAAGAAAGTGGAACCGGCAAGGGTAGTCTCCTCACACACCGTGAAAAGCAGGGTGCAAGGTTTTATGGTGTCTTCAGCGACAGCCTTTTCCAAGGCATAGAGGATAGATGAAAGTCCTCCCCTGTCATCCACTCCGAGCGGAGTGGTGCCGTCGGATGTAATCCTGTCCTCGTGGAAAATTCTCACCAGGCCTTTTGTGGACCTTGGAGTATCCATGTGGGAGGCCAGGAAATGGTCTCCCCCGCCCTTGATCCGGATTATGACATTTCCGCTGTTTCCCTTGGAGAGGGAAGCGGCTCCGTCCATATCGAATTCCAGGCCGAGTCTTTCCACGAATTCCTTTATGTAAGCGGCTACAGGCGCTTCGTTTCCTGAAGTGGCGTCTATCGAAGTAAGGTCTTCGAAAATCCGCCTTAGTCTTTCATCTATCATCTTTCCTTGTATTGCAATGTTTTACAATCCGTAAACAGAGAGGTTCTTGACTCTGATGTAGTAACCGTCTGTGCAGTTTCCGTGCAAGAGAGCTACATAAACTGTTTTACCTCTGTAATCGCTGATATCCACAGTTACGGTAATCCACTCGTTGACAGTTACCTGCCAGTCAAGGGCAACATCTGCTTCACGGCAATTGGCCTCTGTAATCGGTGAAGTTGAAATCAATACTCTGTAACCTTCGTCATACTTTGCGCGGACGTCAAAGCTTACGAAAGCGGTCTTCATCTTGGTTCCGATCTCGATAGCAGGAGTTACGAGGTAGTTCTCAGGTGTCAGAGCGCCTATTCCGCCACTCTTCCAGGAGTCTGAGGTAACCTCGCCGTCATAGTACTCCCAGCAGTAACCGTCGCCGTCCTTGTCAATGAGGGAGAAGCTTTCAGGAAGCTCTTCCAGGAATGACTCCTCGAAGTAAACTATCTTGTCTGGCATCATCACGTAGTTGAGTATGGAACTAGGCTTGTTGGCCTTGGTGTCCGGAGAATCCACAAGCACGATGTAGAAATTGTTTCCGGACTTTACCTTCATGTCCACACTGATGTAGCCGAAATACTCCCCGGCAGGAATCGTCACGGTTCCGCTCATGGAAGACTGGTTGAATGTTGAGGTGCCGTCTGTCACTATTTCATAGTCAACACCGTATTCGGCTGTCGAAGGCAGAATCTCCACCTGGTCTGCAGCCTTTCCTGCCGGCACTTCTGAAACGAGGGCACTCTCGTCCTTCAGATAATAAACCTCAGGCACGATCTTGTAGGCAACGGTAACAGGAGCGTCAGAATGCTTTACAAGCTGGACGCAAACCTTGTCGATGCCGATATCGCCATTCTCCTTGGTATAGACTCCGTTGTTGGCGGTCTGACCGTTCTCGAAGGCGCTGAACTCGAAATACTGCGGGCCTTTGTATGTCCAGTCCTGCTTCTGACAGGAGAACAGGGCCAGTACGGCCGCAATAACTATCGTTGATTTAAATATTGTTGTTTTCATCTCGATCTGGTATTGTCTGTTAATAACCCGGATTTTGAACAAGCAGCTTGTTTACATCCAGCTCGGTTGTACCAATAGCTGCCACTACTCTGTAGTCTGAGTAAGGAACTGTAGGAAGTCCCTCAGGACGGAGGATATCCAGTCCGAGTCTCTTGCGGTCGAAATACCTGTGGCCCTCGAAAGCAAGCTCGAGCCTTCTCTGAAGCAGGATCTCGTCAAGCAGTCCGGAATCCGGAACATCAGTATCGCCGATGCCCCTCTTTCCCCTGAACTCGTTGATATCCTTTCTGGCGTTGGTCATACTGTTAAGGTGAGCGTAAGCCTCGGCCCTGTTGAGAATCATCTCGGAGATTCTGATCAGCGGAACGTCATCCAGACCGAACAGGTCAGCCTTCTTCCAGGAATTGAACTTGATTGTCCACCAGAGTTTCAGTCCTGAATACTTAACCTTTCTGAGTGCTCCGAAACGGATGTCCTTCTCCTGGTCGAGAAGAGCCACAAACTCGTCGGTTACAGACAGAACTGCGTCTCCTGTTCCCTTTCCGTTGCCGTAGCCCTCTGCATCCCTATAGCCATCGTCCTTGGTTCCGTATGCGGAGTGGAGTGATGAAGAAAGCAGATTCTCGGCCTCGGTGTAATGGAGCTGCCAGATGCTTTCGCTTCCGGAAGAGAACACGCTGGTGTACTGTTTGCCGGAATAGATCTTTACGCTGGCGTTGTCCAGGACATAGGTTGCGGCTGCCGCGGATTCGTTCCACTTGCCCATATACAGATATACTCTTGAGAGCAGAGCCTTTGCCGCGATTGCAGAACCCCTGTTAGGGAAGTTGCCCTTGTCGTTACCGTTCATCAGCTCGAAGGCATTGTTAAGGTCTTCAACGATCTGTGCCCATACGACATCCACCTTGTCCCTGGCCACGGAAGCCTCCTCGGAAATGTTTCCGCCATTGTTGAAGAAAGGCTCCTTGATAAGCGGAACGCAAAGGTCGAATCCGTCAACCAAATGACCTGGCATACGGCCGTAGATGCTGGCAAGATAGAAATAGTCGTAAGCCCTGAGGAAGAGAGCCTCGCCCTTGAGAGCCTTCACGGAAGAAGTCTCTTCAAGTTTGCTCAGATAATACAGGGCTTCGTTCAGAGATACTATCTGGTGATATGCATCACTCCAGATATCTATGTTATAGTACGGAGTGAACTGATACTGGCGTGTGTATCTGGTTGCACCCGGATTGAGTTTGACGTTATCGCCGAGCACATCAGGAAGGGTCAAAAAATCCCTGCCCGCGTAAGTCGGTTCCTGCATACGATCATAAACGCCTATGATAAGGCTTCTTGCACCGTCTTCGTTCTCCATGTCTTCCTGAGGAAGAGCGTGTTTGGTCTCTACATCAAGGAGAGAATCGCATGCGCAAAAGCTGAAAGCCAGAAGCAGTATAATTGATATGTTCTTTAATGTTTTCATTTCCCTCTCGTTTTTAGAAGTTCAACTTCAAACCGAAACTGATGCTCTTGGACTGAGGGTAAAGACCGCGGTCATTACCAACAGACTCAGGATCATAGCCCTGGTAAGGTGTAGTAGTCCAAATATTGTAAGCATTTACGAAGAGCTGGAGTCCCTCCAGACCAATCTTGCGGATGGTTGCCTTAGGGAAGTCATAGCTGAAATTGATGTTCTTCAACTTGATGAAGTCTGTCTTTTCGTAAATCAGGCTCATACCCGGATCTGTGTTGGAGTCATATGCCCTAGGGCTGCCCGGATAACTTCCGTTATAGAATGGTCTAGGAACCCAGGTAATGTCACCCGGATTTCTCCAGTAATTGAAATACATCTCGCGGAAGAGGTTGTTGTCGGCTGCCTGTCCGATGAGCACGGTCTTGTCGCTCCAGTACTTGACGGCACCTGCCTGGAACTGGAAGAAGAACGACAGCGTGAATCCCTTCCAGGTGAGGGTATTGAGCATACCGCCGTACCATTTAGGGTCTCTTCCCCTTATCCAGTATCTGTCTGCAAGACTAGGGTTGTATGTAATGTAACCGTCTTTGTCATAGTACATCGGACGTCCGTCAGATGCGTTGACACCGGCCCACTTGTAAACGAATTCCGCCATGATAGGCTTTCCAACCTTCAGGCTTCCGATCTGATCCAGACCATCCTGAAGCTTGGTGATTGCGTTTCTGGTATAGGAGATGTTGAAGTTTGTCTCCCACCTGAAACTCTCCCTGTCTATATTGATCGTATTCAACTGGAAGTCGAATCCCTCGTTCTTCACGCCACCCATATTGGATGAAATGGAACTGAATCCCGTAGTTTCAGGAATGCTTCTGGAATAGAGCAGATTCTTTGTATCATCGCGATAAACGTCGAAGTCAAAGGTAATTCTGCCCTTGAAGAAACCTGCGGTAACTCCCACGTTCTTGGAATGTTTCTTCTCCCAGGAGAGTTTAGGGTTTCCGATAGAGGAAGCGATCAGTCCTGTCATACCGTCATAGGCATATCCGCCGGAATACAGTCTTCTTGCTCCGTAGTTGGAGATGCTGGAGTTTCCGGTTACACCGTAGCTGGCTCTGAGTTTGAGATCGCTGAGCCAGTCAACATCTTTCAGGAAATCTTCTTCCTTGGCTCTCCAGGCAAATGAGAATGACGGGAACCAACCCCAGCGGTTGTCTTTTCCGAATCTTGAGGATCCGTCGTAACGGAGAGTTCCGGTAAATATGTATTTGTCTCTGAGAGCGTAGTTCACCCTTGCAAAGAAACCGGCCAGCTTGCTCTCTGAGAAGCTCTCACCAGTCTCCTGAGGAGTTGGAGCGCTGTCCAGAAGATGGAGTCCAGGAGTTGCCGCTCCGATTGCGGAAGCGGTGATGCTATGGAACCTGGAATCTCTGTAAGAGAAACCGGCCATTGCAGTCAATCTATCCTTGCCCAATTCTGTATTGTATGTCAGAACCTGGTCTGTCTGGAAAATGCTTTCGTCAGTAGTATGGGCTGAAACAACACCATTCTGACGGTTACCGAGCCTGGTGCGAGGGTCGCTGTACTGATGCTCGTTGATCCAGGTGTAATCCACATTGTAACTGCTCTTGAACTCCAGCCCTTCCATGAATTTAACCGTAAGGTCGTTTGAAGAAATCAGATTATTGACCTTTGCGTTATACTCGTTGAGTTCCAGCATCTGAGGGATGTTGTACAAAGGGTATCCGTAAGGCAGGTCCATAATCCAGTTTCCGTCCTCGTCTCTTGGAGAAACTCCAGGATTGAGGAACATTGCAGCTCTGGAAGGATTGGCCGCAGCCACTGTAGAAGCCTGGTTGTAGTTATTGCGGCTGAAAGTGTTTTTAGTGCTGATGGTCAGCCACTTTGTCAGGTCGTGAGCAAGATTGACCCTGCCCGTTGCCCTGGTATAGCCCGTATGGCGGATAACACCGTCTGTCTTGTTATAGTTTCCTGACATGTAGAAACGTGTCTTTTCGTTTCCGCCGGAAACACCCAGCTCATAGTTGTGGGAGATGGCTGTGCGGAAGATTTCCTTATACCAGTCTGTGGTCTGGGCATCGGAATAACCATCTTCTCCCCAGCCGAAGGTCTTGAACAGATCCCTGTGCTGCTCGTAATAGTTGGTTCCCCATACAGCGTCGTAGTTCTTGTATTCTTCCAGAGCAAATTCAGCCCACTGAGGACCTGTCATCACCTTTACCTTGCGGGCCAGCTTCTGGGCTCCTACGGATGCGCTGAAAGATACGCGGGTCTTGCCTGCTGCACCTCTCTTGGTGGTAATGATAACTACACCGTTTGCAGCCTGGGCTCCGTAGATGGAAGCGGAAGCACCGTCTTTCAAGACTGTGATGGACTCGATATCGTTAGGGTTGATACCGCCCATCACGTTGGCGCTCTCCACCACGCTGGTGGACTGCCCGCCGTTTGTCATCTGCACACCGTCAATGATGTACAGAGGTTGGGTGCCTGCGTTGATGGATCCCCTACCACGGATGCTTATGGATACAGAACCTCCAGGAATACCTGAATTGGAGATGATCTGCACACCGGAAACCCTTCCCTGGAGAGCCTTCTCGAAGGTTGGATTATTGGTCTCGGAGATCTGGTCGGATGTCACGTTCTGTACAGAACCGGCGATATCCTTTTTCCTGACAGCGCCGTAACCTACAACCACAATCTGGTCGAGTTTGTTATACTCTTCCCGGAGGGTGATGTCGATTACCTGGCGGCCGCCCACATTGATTTCCTGCTCCTGCATCCCCACATAGGAGATAACCAGAGTCTTAGGGGTGGAGAAATCGCTGATCCTAACCCTGTAGTTTCCGTCAGCATCAGAAGATGTTCCGGCTGTTGGATCCTCCTTAACCTTGATATAGGCTCCAGGAAGAGGGTCACCGTTCACATCTGTAACTCTTCCGGTCACATACCCCTGCTTGTTCTGCTGGGAAGTGGTCGCGGAAGCCTTGTTCTGAGATGCGTTTGATGAAGCAGGGGCAGCCTTCTTGATGTAAACATTCTTCTTGTTTACGGAGTAAGTCAGCTGGCTTCCTTCCAGACATCCTGAAAGGATCTGCTCGATGGTGCTCTGCTTGAACTCCTTGTTAACTCTCGGAGCCCCTGCAAGATCTGCATCCTCATACACAAAATAGTACCCACATTGAGTGGAAATTTTGATCAATGCTTCTTTCAGGGAAAGGTTGTCGAGTTTTACGTCGTAAAGACCTTTCTTCTGAGCATAGCCTACTGTTGTCAGCAACAGGCCGAATGCCATCACAAGAAGCATAAAAAGGGATTTGGAATCTCTTTTTTTCATAGGCCAAAAATATTTATTGAATAATAATGGTGTCAGATTCTAGTTTAATGTGTCCAGGAAGGAATTCCCGGAAAGCGGTGATAATGCTTTCAACATCATCTCCCATCTGAAGCCTTCCGGACAGAACCTTGTTCTTTACAATGCTGTCCGAACAAATCAGATTATAACCGTAATACCGGCTGACTTCTTTCAGGATACTCTCCAGAGTCTCGGATTCGAAGCTGTAAACTCCACCTATCCAGGAAGAATAAATGGTTGTGTTTGCCTTCATGATCTTGTTCTGGCGGGATGCCTTGTCGAAAACGGAAAGCTCCCCGCTTACCATCTTGTCTTCCCTTTCCACTCCGCAACTGTCAGAATAAATTATGGAAACCTCTCCATCGATCAGAGCGGCAAATCCTTGTTTTTCATCGCGATATGATTTAATATCGAATTTGGTTCCTGTAACCTTCACCTTGAAGGCGTCGCAATCCGCCATAAACGGTGCGGAAGGATTCTCCATAACCTCGAAATAACCCTCTCCCGCAAAAGACACGTTTCTGGATTTCCGAGAGAAACGCTCCGGATAGGTTATCGTCGACGATGACTTCATCCAGACCTGGGATCCGTCCGGAAGGACAAGATGCGCGATTCCCTTCTGAGGCGCGGTATAGGTTATCATCTTCCCGCCCCTTAGCCCGGGAACCAGTAGGAACACCAGCAGGACGGCTGCGGCCGCCAAAGCTGTGGCTAAACCCCAGAAATAACGCCTGGGAACTTTACGGGAAGAAACTTCCCTGCCTGAAACGGCTGTCATGAAATCTTGGTAGCGTTTTTTGATGTGAGAGGAATCGGACAACCTCTCCAGCAGGTGGCTGTTTTCCCTGGAAACGGCTTTCCATTTCCCGAGTTCCTCCCGCTCCCCTTCATCCAAATCGTCAAGCATGTGTTTTACAAGAAGATGCTTGAGTCTTTCTTCGTTGATATTATCCATAAATCAGCAACAGGCACACTATGTCCTGCTATTATATAGACAATCAAAGACAGGAAAAGGATGGAATCAGAGTCCGAAAATTATCGCGGCCATGGCAAAAAGATCCTTCAGCGATTCTTTCAACAGCTCTTTGGAACGGGCTTTCTGGCTCTTGACGGTATTGACGGATATACCCAAACGGTCTGCAATCTCCTGGTTGCTAAGATCTTCAAGGTAACTGAGCTTGAACACTTGGCGACACCCGTGGGGCAGCTGTTCAACCTTTGAAAAGACTTCCCACAGAATCTCCGCCTCTATACGGGAATTGACAAATCCCCTGTCCTCAGAATCCTCATTTTCAGACAATATGTGAGAAGCATACTTCCCGTGGACTTTCTTTCGGGAAATATGGTTGAGACAACTGTTCCTTACAGCTGATATCAGATATGAATCAATGGCAGAGGTATCTTTCAGGGAAATATCCCTGGAAAGCATCTTCTCAAAAACGGAATGGACTATATCTTCCGCCTCGGCATAGGAATCCACATAGCCCATAGCGTAAAAACACAGGAATGAGCGATGCCTTCCGTATAATTCGGAAACAAGGGAACCCTTTTCGCCGATACTTGACATAAGACAAATTTAAGCAATATTTTGCCGAATCGACAATATTTAATAATTTTGACTAGAACTAAAACTAACACATATGAAAAAACTTGTTTTTGCTTCATTGATCATCGCTTCAACCTGCCTTATCGCCTTCTCCTGCAAAAATGGCGGAGAGAATAACCAGAGTGATAACTCAGAAAAGGCACAGCCGGAAGAAGAAGCATTTGTCCTCCCTCAAGTGGACGATGTATGTTCCCAGATGGACGACCCTTCTTTCATCGCACTCTGCAAGAAGAATTTCGACACCAACTCAGACGGCAAGGTTTCAATGGAAGAAGCCAGCGCTGTAACCGAACTTGTGTTTGACAGTCCTTATCCGAGCGAAGAATCCGAATCAAGATGGGAATATGACGAGCCCCTGAAGTCCTTGAAAGGCATCGAATACTTCCCGAACCTGGAGATTCTGGTTATCGAGTATCACCAGGTCACCAGTCTGGATATCAGCCATAACCCTATGCTCAAGCAATTATACTGCTCCAGCAACAAAATCGGCACCCTGGATGTAAGCAAGAATACTCATCTTAAGGAACTGATATGCTCTTCCTGCGGGCTTACCGCCCTGGATGTGACCAAGAACACAGAACTGTATAATCTTCAGTGCAGCGACAATCAGATCCCGAGCCTGGATGTGACCAATTGCACTCGCCTGACCGACCTTGCCTTCTCCACAAACCAGATTGCCAGCATAGACGTAAGCAAGTGCACCGGCCTGAATAATCTGCACTGCGTCAATAACCAGCTCACCTCTCTGGATGTGAGCAGCCTTCCTGAACTCGTCACCCTGAACTGCGAAGGCAACCAGCTTACTTCTCTGGATGTCAGCAAGAACCCTAAGCTGGAATGGCTGATGTGCGACAGAAACAAGCTTACAAAAGTCGACTTGACCAACAACCCGAAAATCAGTCTGGCGATGGCCGATGAAGGCGTGGAACTTATCGGCTACAAGAAGTAGAATTTTGCGCTGAATTCAAGTTAAATAAAAAGGCAGACTGAAATTTCAGTCTGCCTTTTTTTGCGGAGAGACAGGGATTCGAACCCCGGGAGGCTTTCACCTCAACAGTTTTCAAGACTGCCGCAATCGACCACTCTGCCATCTCTCCAATTGGGCTGCAAATATAAGCGATTTAATCAAAACCGCAAAAAAGATTTTCAGCCCTGCTTTTTCCTTTATTATTTATCCTATTATTTATTCTCTTCTTTTCTCGCGAAATACTTGCGCTGGAAAAGAATCATATAAATCACTCCGCAGGTTATGCAGGAATCGGCGAAGTTGAAAATAGGACGGAAGAACTCAAAGTCATTTCCCCCTACCCAAGGCATCCATTCAGGCCAGGTCCAATGAGCCATCGGGAAATAGAACATATCCACAACCTTGCCTTGGAGGAAAGGAGCGTAGCCCTGACCGAAAGGTACCATAGTGGCCACGGTGCCATAGCTGGACTCGCTGAATATCAGACCATAGAAAGCGCTGTCTATCATATTTCCGATTGCTCCCACAAGAACCATCGTCATTCCGATGACAACACCCCAAGGCGCCTTTCTCCTATTGATAAGGCGGTTGATGTACCATATCAGAACGCCTATGAGGACAACCCTGAGACTGGACAGGAGAATCTTGCCCCATACGCCGCCAAGCTGCATGCCGAAGGCCATGCCGTTGTTCTCTATGAACAGCAGCTGGGCCCACTTGCTGTGGCCGAACAGCTCGAAACCCTGCCCGTACGCGAAACTCAGCTTGACATAGAACTTAATTGCCTGGTCTATGGCAAGCAGGATGATCGCGATAAGGACAATAGTCCACTTCCTTCCGCGGGTACTCATAAGGTTATCTGCTCTCCTTGTCCTCTACGTTAAGGGTTGCGTGAGGTACCAGAAGAAGCCTTGCCTTAGGAATGAGTTTTCCTGTCTTGCGGCTGATGCCGTAGGTCTTGTTCTCGATCCTTACCAGAGCGGCCTCGAGGTTCTGGATGAACTTGTACTGGCGGTTTGCAAGCTGGCTGCTCTCCTCCTTGGAAAGGGAGAATGCACCCTCTTCGATTACCTGGAACGATGGAGAAGTATCCTCCACGTCGTTGCTGGTGCGGTGGGTGATTGCAGAACGCAGCATCTCGTAATCGTCCTTTGCCTTGGCAAGCTTCTCGAGGATAATCTTCTTGAACTCCTGAAGATCAGCGTCGCTGTAGCGAACCTTAGGAACATTAGCCTCTTCTTTTGGAGCTACCGGCTTTGTCTCAGGAACCTTTACAGGGGATTTCTTAACCTCAATTTTCTTGGCTGGAGCCTTTGGAGCCTCTTTCTTTACAGGAGCCTTGGCAACAACCTTCTTGACAGGAGCTTTGGCTACAACCTTCTTGGCTGGAGCTTTGGCCTTTGCAACTACTTTCTTGGCAGGAGCCTTCGCCTTGGCTGCCACTTTCTTTACAGGCTTTGCAGGAGCCTTGGCTACCACCTTCTTGGCTGGAGCCTTTGCTTTTGCAATTACTTTCTTGGCAGGGGCCTTTGCAACGGCCTTCTTTGCAGGAGCAGCCTTTGCCTTAGCTGCAACCTTCTTTGGAGCAGCCACCTTAGCAGGCTTCTTGGCAACAGCTTTTGCCACAGGCTTCTTAGGCTCTGCTTTTTTCACAACGGCTTTCTTTGCTGCCGGCTTCGGGGCAGTCTTCTTTGGAGCCACTTTGGCTGCCTTCTTCACTTTTGTTGCCATAATTGGATGTTTTACTTGTTATTATCTCTCAACTTTAATTTTCAATGTTTTACCATCTTCCCACTCAACCTCGCTGGCACCCTCCAGTTCAGGAGAGGAGGCCTCGGCAAGGGTAAGGCTGTTTGCCAGAGTCTGCGCGCAGACATAGGCTGAGAAGCCTCCCTCTATAGCCTCAGCGATATCCGGCTGGGATTCCACAACTACGGATATCCTGTCCGTAACCTCGAATCCGGAATCCTTCCTGAGGTTCTGGATGCGGTTGACAAGTTCCCTTGCGGTTCCCTCCCGTCTGAGTTCATCCGAAATCTGGATGTCCAGAGCCAGGGTCAGGGAGCCTTCGGAAGCAACCAGCCAGCCCGGCATGTCCTCTGAAGAAATCTCGTAGTCTCCCCTCTCGAGCACCACGTCTCCACTTGGAAGATGCATGGTATATTCCCCGCTTCGCTCTATCTCCGAGATATCTTTCTGTGTAAAGTTAGCAAATGCTGATGAAATCTCCTTCATCTGTTTGCCATATTTTTTACCCAATGTTTTGAACATAGGCTTTATCTTCTTTGTAATCAGGCCTTCAGTATCGGTGATATATTCTATCTCCTTTACGTTTACTTCGCTGAGAATGATGTTCTGGACCTTCTCCAACTGGCTCTGGACCTTGGAATCGATTACAGGGATCATCAGTCTGGACAGTGGCTGGCGAACCTTTATGTTGACCTTGCGACGTAGGGCAAGCACCATTGAAGTACTCTTCTGGGCAAGAGCCATACGGTCTTCCAGATCCCTGTCTATAAGGCTCTCGTCCTCCTGCGGCATAAGGGTCAGGTGAACGGAGGATTCAGTATGGCGGCAGGAAACGGCGTTAAGGTCCAGGAACAGGCGGTCCATATAGAACGGAGCAATCGGAGCGGACAGGATGGCCACAGCCTCGAGACAGCTGTAAAGTGTCTGGTAAGCGGCCAGTTTGTCCTGGTTCATCGTACCACCCCAGAATCTCTTGCGGTTAAGTCTTACATACCAGTTGCTGAGATGGTCGCAGACAAACTCCTGGATCTTCCTGCCGGCGGTGGTAACGTCGTAATCGTCGTAGCACGCCTTAACGTCCCTGATCAGGGAGTTGAGGTAAGAAATGATCCAACGGTCTATCTCAGGACGCTGGGCAACAGGAACTTCATCTTCCTTTCCGGTGAAGCCGTCCACGTTGCTGTAGAGGGCGAAGAAGGAATACGTGTTGTAGAGGGTACCGAAGAATTTACGCCTTACCTCATCCACACCGGCCTCATCGAACTTGAGGTTATCCCAAGGCTGGGCGTTGGTAAGCATATACCATCTGAGAGCATCTGCTCCGTACTTGTCCAGCTGGTCGAAAGGATCCACGGCATTTCCGAGCCTCTTGCTCATCTTCTCTCCATTCTTGTCCAGCACCAGGCCGTTGGAAACCACTGTCTTGAAAGCAGGAGTATGGGAGACCATAGTGTGGATAGCGTGCAGGGTGTAGAACCATCCTCTTGTCTGGTCCACTCCTTCGGCGATGAAGTCAGCAGTCTGGCCGAACTCCGGAGAACCCAGAGCCTTCAGGGTCTCCTGTGCGTAAGGCATGGCTCCGGAATCAAACCACACGTCGATAAGGTCTGACTCGCGATACATAGGCTTTCCACTGTCGCTGACAAGAACCACTTCGTCAATATAAGGCTTGTGGACGTCTATCTTATCATAGTTGGCATCGCTGAAGTCACCCGGAACAAATCCCTTGTCTTTCAGAGGGTTGCTCTTCATAATCCCAGCAGCCACAGACTTGTCTATCTCCGAATAAAGCTCAGCGACAGAACCGATACACTTTTCCTCCTTCTTGTCTTCAGTTCTCCATATTGGAAGCGGGGTTCCCCAGTAACGGCTTCTGGAAAGGTTCCAGTCCTGAAGGTTCTCCAGCCATTTTCCGAAACGTCCGGTACCGGTGCTTTCAGGCTTCCAGTTTATCTGCTTGTTGAGCTCTATCATCTCGTCCCTTACGGCAGTTGCCTTGATGAACCAGCTGTCCAGTGGATAGTACAGGACAGGCTTGTCGGTTCTCCAGCAATGAGGATAGGAGTGAACGTGCTTTTCAATCTTGAAAGCCTTGCCCTCCATCTTCATCTGGACGCAGATATCAACGTCAAGAGTCTCTGCGTCAGGAGCAAGAGAAGAATCGTAAGCGTTCTTGACATATCTTCCGGCATATTTCAGGTACTCGTCCTTTACACGTGTCTTGACGAATTCCTCGTCCAGGTCTTCTGTCTTGAAGAACTTTCCGGTACGGTCAACCATAGGGCGCCATACGCCTTCCTTGTCCTTGAGGGTGAAAGGAGCGATGTTGTTCTGCTTTCCGACACGGTCGTCATCCGCGCCGAAGGTTGGAGCGATGTGAACGATTCCGGTACCTTCTTCTGTAGAGACGAAATCTCCGCAGATAACTCTCATCGTGTTCTCTTCCGGAAGTATCCACGGCAGAAGCTGCTCATATCTGATGCCTTCCAGATCCTTACCCTTGAAGCTGTTCAGGACCTTGTGCTCAACCTTCTTGAAGTTGACCTCCACAAGGTCTTTTGCAACTATGTAGATTGCAGGTTTCCCGGAATATGGGTTGGAAGAAGCAACTCTCACGTACTCGATGTTAGGCCCTACGCAAAGCGCCACGTTTGAAGGCAGGGTCCAAGGGGTGGTGGTCCAGGCGATGAAGAAGAGTTCGCCTTCAGAAAGTTCGTTTCCATCAGACTCTTCTCCGCTGATGTTCACTCCCTTGAAAAGGAAAGCGCTCTTTTCGTCTTTCCTGACCTGGAACTGGACGGTTGCTGTCGTGTCTTTAACATCACGGTAGCAGCCTGGCTGGTTGAGCTCGTGTGAACTCAGACCGGTTCCGGCAGCCGGGGAATAAGGCTGGATTGTATAGCCTTTATAGAGCAACCCTTTGTTATACAGATCTTTGAGTAAGTACCACAGAGTTTCTATATAGCGGTTGTCGTAGGTGATGTAAGGATTATCCATGTCTACCCAGTAACCGATCTGCTCGGTCAGGGCCACCCACTCCGCGGTATATTTCATTACCTCCTTGCGGCAGGCCGTGTTGTATTCATCAACGGAAATCTTCTTTCCGATATCTTCCTTTGTTATGCCGAGCATCTTCTCCACGCCCAGTTCCACCGGAAGACCGTGAGTGTCCCAGCCGGCCTTGCGGTTTACCAGAAAACCTCTCTGCGTCTTGTAGCGGCAGTAAGCGTCCTTGATGCTTCTAGCCATAACGTGGTGAATGCCAGGCTTTCCGTTTGCGGAAGGCGGACCCTCGAAGAACACGAAACGTGGAGCGCCCTCCCTTGCCTTGTTAACATTCTCGAAACACTTTTCCTGCTTCCATTTGTCTAGAACTTCTCTTCCGATTTCTACCGGATCGAATTTCTTGTACTCTGCGAAACCCATATTAAATAATCCTCTCTTGTTTTTAAGGTGACAAATTTATACAATTTGAATATATTTGCAGCATAAGACAGGCAAAAAGACTTTGAATTATGAATATAATCGACATTGCAATCATCGTTATAGGTGTAATCGCAATCATCTGGGGAGCCATTAAAGGTTTCATAGCTCAATTGGTATCCATCCTGGGAGTCTTGATCGGAATCTGGGGAGCGTCAAAATTCACCCCTTACCTAACCGGCATCGTATGCGGATGGCTGGGCGAAGGCCAGGATGAATCCGTTGTCAAGGTGGTTGTCTACATAGTTCTCGTGCTTGCCATCATCCTCATCTGCCATCTGATTGGCAAAGGCCTGGAGAAGGTCCTCGGGCTTACGGTCCTGGGTGGAGTGAACAGGTTCTTCGGTGCCGTTTTCTGCCTTCTGAAAATAGCCGTGCTGCTGATTGCCATAGCATCGCTGACAGAGAGTGCCCTCCAAGCAATGCAGATTGAAACTCCGGAGTATCTTGCACAGAGTAAATTCTATGCTTTGCTTAACCAGGCGGCAGACAAGATCCTGCCTTTCATCAAGGAGATGTTCGGTAAGATAACTGCGGCTTAACCCCCTCACCTTAAAAAAGTTGTCCATTTCCGTACGATTCCGGAATCGTACTGGGTAAATTTTACCGGATGGTTTTGAAAACCCTCCTGTCTGACCGCATCTTTGCATCGACAAAAACAATCGGCGATGAAAAGGAAAGGGAAACAGGAGGATGGTATTCTCGACGGCTTTGCCAAAGATCTGGAACGCTGTCCGGAATGGGCGGCTGACGCTCCCGGACGCTGTGGACTTATTCTGTACTTCTTTCTCATCATTGCCGGCCTTTGCCTTTGTCTGGGGACATTAGCGGTATTGCTCGGATGAGAAGGAAGATTCACATAAGGCAGACTGACTCCTATGACTGCGGGGCCGCGAGCCTGGCAGCCGTTGCGGCATGGTGGGGAGTAAAGCTGCCGCTTGAGCGCTTCAGGCGGGAGTGCGGATGTTCCCCAGACGGGATAACACTGCGCGGTCTGGCAGACGGAGCAGCAGCCATTGGCCTGAATGCCAAGCCAATGAGGGCAGAAGGGTTTGAAAAGTTGAATATAGGGGGAAAGATCTCCCTTCTGAGAAACCTGAAAGAAGCCACAGGACCAGTCATCATCCACACGGTTTCCAGAGAAGGTTTGCTGCATTATATGGTCATTTATAAAGTGGGGAGGAAAAGTGTGGAGGTTATGGACCCTGCCAGGGAAAGGATAGGGAGGGTGAATATTGCGGATCTTGCAGGAAGATGGAGCGGTTATGTCATTCTTGCCGGCCCGGGGGAAGGATATCGTGAAGAAGACCGGACCTCTGGAAGAAAACTCAGGCTCCTTCGCCTTCTGGATATGCACCGCAGAGAAATTATCCTTGCCCTGGCCGGATCCATTGTTCTGTCAGCTATGGGAATATGCAATTCCCTTCTGATGCAGATGCTTATAGACAAGGCCATTCCGGAAAGAAACCTAAGCTGGCTGATCGCCCTGGCCGCTGTCATAGTCGCGATGATTCCCCTGTCTCTGGCCATAGGATATCTAAGGGACCTCTACCTTCTGAAGGGAGGTCTCTCAATTGACAATTCGCTGATCATAGGCTTTATGAGGAGAATCCTCAGAATGGATGAGAGATTCTTCCGCGATTATTCCAAGGGAGAACTTGAAAGCCGCCTTTCCGATACGGTCAAAATCAGGCTTTTCATCTGCGAAGGGATCGTGAGTTTCAGCGTATGTGCAGTAACCCTCGTCGGAGTATGCGCCCTGATGTTTTCCTTCTACAGCCGTCTTGCCGCAATGCTTATGGCCTGCATTCCAGCCTATGCGATCCTTGTGGCCGTGGCAGACAGGATGAACCGGCGCCTGAGCCGGAAGGTGATGGGAGCTGCGGCCGGTTTTGAAAGCGATGTCATGGACTGCATCGAGGGACAGGCAGCCATCCGGCATTTTGGCACTGATACTTCCAGCCTTGCTTTCAACAGCAGTTTCTCCGCCCTGATTTTCGAAAGATTCAGGGCGGGAAAGATATCAGCTCTTTTCGGAGGGCTTTCCAATGCCTTGAACCAGATCATTTTGGGAGCCATACTCATTATAGGTGGCGCAGCCGTGCTGGGCGGGAAAATGAGCCTCGGGGAACTTGTGAGTTTCTGGAGCCTCAGTGCCTTTTTCATATCCCCGGCCAGCACTCTGGTTCATTTTGACGCTCTTATGAACGAGGCTCTTGTGGCCTCGGACAGAATATACGGGATAACATCGTTTTCTGAGGAAATCCCTGATGAAAAAGTGACCGTAAGGATGAAGAAAGGACAGGCTAAAGACCTGATATTAGATAATGTAAGTTTTCGCTATCGCGGAGGAAAACCATTGATAAGGAATCTCAGTTGTACATTTCCCGCCGGTGCGGTTACCGGGGTCCGTGGACCTAACGGATGCGGCAAGAGCACTTTGGCATCGCTGATTCTGAGAGACTACCGCCCTGACAGCGGAAAGATAACCTATGGTGGCATTGATATCTCACTTATCTATTCTACTTGCTGGAGGAGCCAAATCGCATCTATTCCTCAAAACTCTCACCTTTTCAATGCCACCATCTTTGACAACATCGCAATGTCCCCCGGAAGGAGGGACACCAGCATAGACATATCTGAAGCGGAACGTGCTACCGCAGCACTTATGGCAGCCGGAGGGGAGAGGCTTCTCCGGAATGCAGACAAGGGATTGCTTTCCTCCTTAGGCAAAGGCGGAATGAAACTGTCTTCGGGAGAGAAGCAGATGGTTCTGATAGCCAGAATGTTGTATGCAGACCCGGACATAATGCTCTTTGACGAGGCCTCGTCAAATATGGATGAAACGGTTCTTGATAATTTCAGGAAACTGTTGCTTTCCCTCAAGGCAAGCGGCAAGTGTATTATTCTCATAACCCACGACGGGAGAGTGGATGGCTGTTGCGATAATATCATAGAATTGACCGGTCAATCATAGGCGGAATCCGGCGCGCCAACCCTGCCGGAAATCAAACACTGTTGACAAAATGGAAGAAAAGAGAATGAAAGTGAGCGGTTTTGTCGAAGCAACAGACGAAGACCTCTCCTTGTGCGGCGGACTTAACCCCGACACAATCAGGAAGATCGCAAAGATTCTCGGAATCATCATCGATTTCGTGATCAGTTATGGCGAAGACTTTTACAAGGGTTATAAGAAGGGGCTTGAAGGCAAGCCGCTGTTTGTGTTTCCCAACAAGTAAGGAGGATCGGATATGAACGGATTTGTTGAATTGTCTGTCTCTGAGCAGACTATGGTATTCGGCGGGAAGGATGCGGATGTCTCCCGCTTTATGGAGGCGCTTGGTTATGGTATTGGCGCACTGGTAAGGGCCATCAAACTTTTCATCCAGAACCGGCGGAATGTCCAGAACATCCCTATGGAAATCCTGAAGATGTACGCCAAATGAAATGTATGTATTCAGAAAAGGAGGCTGGCAGCTGTCAGCCTCCTTTTTACTATATTTGCGCGATGAAAAAATTTTTGGTCATATACGCCATTCTGGTTTTTGCCACAGGCATCAGTTCCCGTGCCCAGAATTCCCGCCCCTGGACACTTCAGCAATGCATAGAATATGCAAGGCAGAATAACCTCCAGGTCAAGATGGAAGAGATAAGCGTAGAGCAGGCGGAAGGAAACCTCACCCAGTCAAAATGGGATTTGGCCCCGAGCGTTAATGCAGGAGTGAGCCATAACATGAGTTGGGGAAGAAGCGTAAACCTCCAGACACTGGAAATCATCAAGAACAAAAGGAACATGTCCACCAGCGGAAGCCTCAGTGCATCCGCCGCCATTTTCTCCGGATTCGCAAAGGTGAATTCCATAAAAAGCAATTACACCTCCCTCCAGATCGCAAGGGAACAGGTGGAAAAAGTAAAGAACGACATCACGATACAGATCACCAGGGCTTACCTTCAGCTGCTGCTGGCCAGGGAAATCGAGCGCAGCGCCATAGAATCCTGCAACAGCACCGCAGAGCAGGTGGACCGTACCGCCAAGCTGGTTGATGCCGGAAGCCAGGCTTACAGCACCTTGCTGGAGGTTCAGGCCCAGCTGGCCAACGAGAAATCCCAGCTTGTCAGCGCTTCTTCAGACGTGAGAACCAACCTTCTTACACTGATGCAGCTTCTGGATCTTCCGCGTGAGATGGAAAAGGATTTCGACATTGCGGCTCCGGACAGTACCCTGTACGAAGGCCTTCTTCCGGAAGGTACGGTGGATGGGATCTATGCCCAGGCACTCGGATTGCCGCAGGTAAAAATCGCTGAGTACAATCTTGAAAAAAGCAAATACGATTACAAGGCCATAAGGGCTAGGATGATGCCATCCCTTTCTGTCCAGGCAGGCTATGGATCCTATTATACAGACGGGCAGAGCGGGGCTTTCTTCACCCAGTTCGAGCATAACAAGAACCCTTCAGTGGGTTTCTCCCTGAACATTCCTATTTTCAACGGTTTGTCCTCAAGGATAGCGACCCGCAATGCCAGGCTGGCTTCCCAGAATACGGCTATTATGCTAGAGTTGCAGAAGCAATCCCTGTACAAGGAGATCCAGACGGCATATAACGAGGCCTTCAACGCCCTTGAGAGGATGAAGGCTGCAAAAGAAAACATGAGAAGCATACAGGAATCCTTCACCTATACGGAAAACAAGTTCAACGTGGGGATGATGAACGCCACGGACTACAACATCGCCAAGACAAACTTGTTCAAGGCGGTAAGTGCCTATTACCAGGCCAAGTACCAATATCTGTTCGAGGTGAAGATCCTGGATTTCTACAAAGGCAAAGCCATAAACTTATAAACTGAAACCAATGGCAAAGAAGAAAAAGAGCATCTGGTGGATAGCGGCAGCGGTCCTGATAGTGATCCTGATGATTGCATCCAAGACGTGCAAGAAAGACACGACCCCTGTAGTTGAAACTTCAAAGGTGGAAAGGATGACCATTACGGAAACCATTCCGGCTAACGGCAAGATCCAGCCGGTTACGGAGGTGAAGATTTCCCCTGACGTTTCCGGAGAAATCGTGGAACTTCACGTCAAGGAAGGAGACCAGGTTCGGAAAGGAGACCTCATAATCAAGATCAAGCAGGACATTTACCTTTCAGCCGTAGACCAGGCAATGGCATCAGTAAACTCCGCAAGGGCTTCCTACAAACAGCAGCAGGCCCAGACCCTCAGGGCAAAGCAGAATTACGACCGCTACGCAAAGCTCTATGAACTCAGGACGGTTTCCAAGGCGGAATATGAAGCCGCCAGCGCCGAGTGGGATGTTGCCCAGCAGCAGTTGGACGGTGCCAAGTACAACATTTCCAGCGCAGAAGCCAGACTTAAGGAAGCCAGGGAAAATCTCGTGAAAACCACCATATATTCTCCTATGGATGGCATCATATCCAAATTGAGCGTTGAACTGGGAGAGAGGGTTGTGGGAACCAGCCAGATGGCCGGAACGGAAATGTTCCGCGTGGCTGACTTCAGCCAGATGGAAGTTCTGGTGGACGTGAACGAGAATGACATCATCCGCCTCAATCCTGGAGACAGCGCCCAGATCACAGTTGATGCATACACAGACCGCACATTCCACGGAGTGGTGACCGAGGTTGCAAATTCCTCCAAGACTTCCGCCACAGCAGGACTTGACCAGGCTACGACATTCGAGGTCAAGGTCAGGATTTCTCCTGAATCCTATATCGATCTTCTTGCCGAGAACTCAGCACCGTTCCGTCCTGGAATGAGCGCTTCCGTCCAGATCCAGACCAGCAAGGCCGAAAACGTACTCGCCCTTCCGGTTTCAGCAGTTACTTCCAGGAGCGACCTTGGAGAAAGTGGGAAGGCCTTTGTATTCACTTATTCCGCAAAAGACCAGACCGTTCATCCTGTAGCCGTAAAGACCGGTCTCCAGGATATGACCCACGTTCAGATAACAGATGGACTTTCAGATACTTCTGTAGTCGTAACGGGGCCTTTTGCAGCAATAAGCAAGACTCTTAAAGACGGATCAAAAGTCAAGACATCCCAGGCAAAAACAAAATAATCTTCCTCAGCGATGGGCAAATTCATTCTTCTTGTAGAATCGGCGACCGACACCTGCTCGGCAGCTCTTTCTGACGGGGATGTCCTCCTGGCTCAGAAAGTATGCCGCATAGCCAGAAGCCACGATACGGTTCTGGCTCCGCTGGTCGACGGGATTCTGAAAGAAAACGGAGTAAAGTCTTCCGAGCTGGCTGCAGTGGCTGTCAGCGAAGGTCCCGGAAGTTATATGGGACTCAGGATAGGAGTCTCCCTGGCAAAGGGGATCGCCTACGCCGCCAAGACCAGGCTGATAGGAATCAGCACCCTTGCCGTCATTGCCCGCTGCGCCGTGGAAGAAACCGGCCAGAGATTCAGCCACATAGTTCCGATGATTGATGCCGGAAGGATGGAAGTCTATACCGCCGTTTTTGATGGGGACTGCCTCCAGAAGGAAAAGACAGAGGCCAGGATACTGGACGAAAACAGTTTCAGGAACCTCCTCGAAGAAGGTCCTGTGCTTTTTGCCGGAAACGGAGCCCCGAAATTCGGTCGTCTTCTGGAAGAAAAACTAGGAGCCCTTCCTAAAAACGCAACGATCCTGGACCAGGCTCCACTTGCCTCAGGTCTCAGGACCGATGCCGCCAAGGCTTTGGAAGAAGGAAGGTTTGCAGACCTCGCCTATTTCCAGCCTTTCTATCTTAAAGAGTTTATTCCTGGCAAACAGAAGAAACTGCTTTAACCAGTCCCTTGTTGTCAAAAATATCCTTTCCTACTATTTCTCCGTCCTTGTTGAAGATGAACATGGAAGGAAGTTTTGTCACGTTGTACTGAACCAGTACCGGGCTTGATGCTCCCTTTCCGTCGCAGACATTGATCCAAGGGAAACGGTTCACTATGGAATTCCAGTATGCCTTGTCTGTTCCTACACATACGGAATAGATTTGCAATCCCCGGCCGCTGAACTGGTTGTAGATCTTTTCAAGTTCAGCGTTGAACATCTTCTGGTTATTGTCAGAAGGGTCCCAGAAAAGGAGGATGAACGGCTTCCCGGAAAGATCGGTAAGGCTCCTGACCTCAGCGTTTGTGTCAGGAAGGGCTATCTCAGGGAAATTGATCTGCGTAGCATCCTTCATCCTGTAAGACAGGTCCATCTCGTTGAACAGGGAGATGGCTTCCTTGTCCAGGGCTGCAACATATGGAGAATTAGGATAGAGTGTCTGAAGGGAATCTGCAAGCTGACGGAAGTAAACCCCGTCTGTCAATTCCGAGAACAGCGGGAAGTTCTCGTTGAACTCCCTATATAGATTCCTCAGATTGGTGAAGGAATAAGGGTTTTTCACCAGATGCTTGACTGCCGCCTGCTTCTGGTTGACATAAAGTCTGCCCAGCTCCACGCGAAGCCTCTTGACTGACTCCGTGTCCCCGATCTCGTTGCAGGTTATCAGCTGCACGCTAAGGGAGTCGAAGGATTTCTGCCCCTTGTTTATAGCCTCGTCCACGCTCTGGAGGAGTTCGCTTTCCTTGCTGCCGGAAATCTTGAGGTTGCGTCCGTTGGAATCAACCTCTACCTTGGCTCTGTCTCCAGGAGCCAGGAGAAGGGATGCAATGCGGATTCCGTTATAATCCAGATAGTAGAAGTTCGGAGACTTGTATGGTAGATCAATCTTCACGGAAGCCTTGCCCGCAGCATCGGTCTTGAGAGTATCCACCACATCAACCTTGCTGACGTTCAAAAGACTGAGAACAATGTTCTTGTTAGCGGCACCTTCTACCCTGACCTTCAGGGATGCCTTGTCGCTGGAACAAGCGCAGAATGCAAGCAGGGCGGCCAGATAAATAAGCTTTTTCATAATCCGTCGCTGAATATACTAAAGTTCCTTCCTGATCTTTTCTGCGATCTCCTCCATCTGCTCAGGAGCAGGATGCAGCTTCTTGGCACCGTCGAAATCGAGGTCTCCCTCGTTGTTCATAGGCACCAGATGAATGTGTGCGTGAGGCACTTCCAGACCGATTACGGCAACCCCTATCTTGCGGCAAGGGATAGCTCTCTTCTGAGCCTCGGCGATCTTTTTTGCAAATTTCCAGAGGCCGGCGTAGTACTCGTCTTCATAATCGAAGATATAGTCTTTCTCAACCTTCGGAACCACCAGGGTATGCCCCAGCTGAACCGGAGAAATGTCCAGGAATGCAAAGTAATCTTCTGTCTCGGCGATCTTGTAGCAAGGAATCTCTCCCGCTATGATCCTTGAAAATATTGAAGCCATCTTCTTGTGGTTTAAAGTGTCAGAGTGAAATGTCCAGGATCTCGAACTTGATGATACCGGCAGGGGCGTTTACGTCAACGACCTCACCTTTCTTCCTTCCGAACAAGGCCTTGCCTATCGGAGTGGAAACCGCCAGTTTACCTTCGGCCAGATTGGCCTCGCTCTCTCCCACCAGGGTGAAGACCATCTTGGCTCCGGTCTTAAGGTTCTTTACGGTAACCTTGTTGAGCATTCCCACCTGCTCGGTGTTTATCTGGGATTCATCTATGATCTTCGCGTTAGCGATAAGATCCTGCATCTTGCTTATTTTCAGCTCAAGAAGTCCCTGGGCCTCGCGAGCGGCATCATACTCCGCATTCTCGGAAAGGTCACCCTTGTCCCTTGCCTCCGCGATTGCTCTGGATATGGCCGGTCTCTGGACGGAAATCATATCGTTGAGCTCTTCCCTGAGTTTCTCCAGGCCTTCTGCTGTTACATAATGTACTTTTGCCATAACATAAAAATTAAGAAGAATCCCGGAAGGGACTCCCCTGCGTTTGTGTTTTACAATGCAAATTTACAAAAAATATTTAATGCAACTCTCCTTGTCCTTTTCAAGCTGGAGCTTCAGGACATCAAGGGAAGAAAACTTCTTCTCGTCCCTGAGCCTTCCGGCAAACTCAAGCCTCAAATCAAGGCCATATATATCTTCGTTAAAATCAAGGATATGAGTCTCGATCGAAATATAATTACCGTTGCTTACGGTAGGACGGACCCCAATGTTGCATATACCCTTGAAACGACGCTTTCCCAAAGCAACCTTCACGGCATAGACGCCATTGCCAGGAATCAGCTTGAGAGGATCGTAGAGCTTGAGGTTTGCGGTCGGGAATCCGATGGTTCTTCCCAGATGGTTTCCTGAAACCACAACTCCCTTCAAAACATAATCCCTGCCCAGGAAAGCCGATGCACCGGCAACATCCCCCTTCTCCAGCATATGGCGGATCTTGGTGGAAGAAGGAACCTGTCCGTCCAGCGTGAACTCATCCACCCTGACGACTTCCAGTCCGCAGCGTCGGCAGATATCCATCATGTCTTTCTGGCTCTTGCTCTGGTCATGCCCTATGTGGTGGTCATAACCTATAACCAGGACTTTCACCCCGCATTTCCCAATAAGATACTCCTTTATGAATTCCTCAGTTGTCAGCAGGCTGAACTCCCTGGTAAACTCCAGCACCGTAACCTCGTCTATGCCGAGACCCTTGATAAGAGCCTTCTTCTCCTCCAGGGAAGTCAGAAGCCTAAGGTCATAAGCCTCCTGCTGGAGTACGCTGCGCGGATGCGGCCAGAAGGTCACAACCTGGCTTTTAAGGCCTTTCTCCTCAGCGATACGCTTTGCGGTAAGTATCACCTTCTGGTGACCCAGGTGCATTCCGTCAAAGAATCCTGTCGTAGCTACACTCATTGCTCCTGATCGTTTTCGTCCATAATCGCTGAGATTCTCTCCTTGTAGCCCCTTAGCTTTCCCTTGCAGAAGGCGATAAGGGCCATACCCTTTTTGATGTCTTCCTCAATCCTGTCAAGTGGGGCGTTCTTGTCCTCCACCCTCTCCACGATTGCCTCGAGTTCGGCTATCGCCTTCTCGTAAGTAAGGTCTTCTTTCAGTTCTTCCATATTATTGTTCTGTTTTCTTTTCAATTACCACATCCGATGCAGTAAGGCTAACCTTTCCGTCTTTCATCATGATCGTAAGCCGGACACCATCGGAGATCGTGGAAATATCCGTTACCTTCTGTCCTGAGGCAATCACGATTCCATATCCCCTTTCCAGAATCCTCGACGGATCAGCTCCCCGCAGCAAGGTAAATACCTTATCCAGGTAGTGAAGCCTCTCGTCGATATTCCCAAGAGCCGCCTGCTCCAGCCTGAAATGGAGGTTTGACAGCTTTTCTGCCCTGACTTCCGTATAGTTTCTCAAGGAAGAGGAAAAACTGGAGGAAAGCCTCTCCAAATCATCCTCAAGAGATGCCAGAGCGTCTTCCACTCCGGCAAAAAGCCTCCCGGACACTTCCTGAAGGGATGCATAGGCATCGGCGAACTTTCCTATTATGAAATCGGCGGCTCCGGTCGGAGTCTTTACCCTGACGCTTGCCACCTCGTCGCATACGTGGTTATCCCTCTCGTGCCCTATTCCGCTTATGACGGGAAGGGAACACATAGCTATGCTCCTTGCTATCAGATAGTCGTCAAAACAAGCCAGGTCCAGGTTACTTCCACCGCCTCTGATAAAAGCCACGGCGTCAAACTCCCCGCTCCTTTCCTCAATCTGCCCAAATGCGGCTGCTATACTTTCCGGAGCCCCTTCTCCCTGCATCAACGCGCTGAACAATTCAGTAACGAAATCTACTCCGGAATCGCTGAGATGCTTCATGAAATCTCCGAATCCGGCTGCTCCTTCGGCGGAGACAATGGCTATCCTGAAAGGCAGAGTCGGAACTTCAAGTTCCTTGTTCCTTTCCAGAAGATCTTCCTCAGCCAGCCGTTTCAGAGTTGCCTGCTTCTTTGCCTCCAGGTCTCCCAAAGTGTAGGACGGATCCAAATCCAGCACATTCAGCGAAAAACCGTAAAGCTCGCTGAGCTGGCTCTGGACATATAGCATAACCTTTATCCCTTTCCTGAGCGGAGATGCGCAGCTATCCTCAAAGGCCCGGCTGAGAGCCATCGCCCTGTAAGACCATATCGTCCCCCTGGCCTTGGCCACGACCGCTCCGTCCGGTGAGGTTTCCACCAACTCCAGATAGCAGTGTCCCCTGTTCCAGTTCACATTGGCCAGTTCGCACACCACCCATCCGGGAAGCCCTTCCTGGTCATCAATCAGGCCTCTGACCTGGGTCAGGTAAGCGGAAAGCGTCATATACTCTTCCCTGTAGGCATCCGTGTCAAGATTCACTTCCGGCATAACAAAGTGCAAGGTACAAAACTTATTTTTCTTATATTGTGCTCTGTTACGATTAAAACTAAAAATGTATGGTATGAAAAAGTCTTATTTGTACATCCTGCCCCTTTTGCTGGTTCTGCTGATTCTTGCTCTTATCTGGCTGTTCGGCCGGGATGGCTCTGACAGATTCGGGAAAGACCATCCTGTTCCATCCGGACTGGAATGCAGCATCCCGTTCGCTGAGGATTCACCTGCAGCCGTTGACAGTCTTGACTCCAACACCTGGCTGGCTGTTTGGAATGGTATTCAAGGCGGCATTTACAAGTATGACTTCTACTACGGAGCCTTGCCAGCCGGAGAAATCTTCCTCCGGTGCTATGAGGTTACGGGGAACATTCCGCTTTCAACGGACAGGATAGAAGAGCGCAGCAAAGTTTCCACAGATTCCACCTCAGCGTTCTCCCGCCTGGTTAACCATCAGGAATTCACTATCTACGAAGGCGATTGGGACGATTATTACGCCGCCCGGATAGAAGTTTGGTTCAGGGATGCCGCAACAAAACAGGAACGGAAATTGATGGATAAGGTGTACAGGGTGGAAGGCTGGATGAGATAGTCTCCTGCCGTCATTTTTTTGCAAGGAAACAAACCATAACCTATCTTTGCGTATAATAAATATCATTTATATGAAGAATCTGAATTTCTTTTTCCTCTTGGTAATGCTGGCTTGTCCGTTGGCTATCTTGTCTTGCAAGTCAAACGGAGCTTCTACCGAAGCCGCTGACCAGACAGCCAAAGACAGCCTCATCACCTTAACGGCAAACGGTGTTTCTTTCAACATGGTCTTTGTCAAGGGCGGCACATTCACGATGGGTGCCACTCCTGAGCAGGGAGAGGACGCCCAGGACGACGAGAAGCCGGCTCACGAAGTCACCCTTTCCGACTACTTTATCGGTGAAACCGAGGTGACTCAGGCTTTGTATGAAGCAGTTATGGAATCAAACCCTTCTGACAACGTCGGAGCTGACCTGCCTGTTGAAATGATAGATGAGGGGGACTGTGAACTCTTTGCCCAGAGGCTCAGCGAACTGACCGGCCGCAAATTCCGCTTGCCTACAGAGGCCGAGTGGGAATATGCAGCCCGTGGAGGAAACAAGAGCAAGGGTTTCAAATATGCCGGAAGCGACAAAGTTGAAGACGTTGCCTGGTGCGGCGACACCGAAAGCGGAACCCATCCCGTAAAAGGAAAGGCTCCAAATGAACTGGGTATCTACGACATGAGCGGAAATGTAGATGAATACTGCTCAGATGAATATGCTCCTTACTCAGAAGAGAGCCAGACCAGCCCTAAGGCGGAAGTGGAAGAATCCCCGGGCCAGGTAACCCGTGGAGGAAACTTCTGCGACGACTCAGCCCCTGACTGCAGGGTTTCCAATCGAGGCTATTCCGCTGGATACGTATTTGGCAGCCTCGGTTTCCGAGTTGTTATGACTATTGATAAATAATTATTAATCAAAAACATAAAGAATATGAAAAAGATTGCTTTATTTTCAATCATCGCACTGGCAGTTGCCGTAATTTCCTGCAAGTCAAAAACCGCCGAGAACGCTGACCAGCCTAAGGACAATACCGAAATCGTCAAGGGTTTTGTTCCCGAGTGCATGGAAGCTCTGGTAAATGCTGACTGGGACGCTGTTCCACAGGAACTGCTCGACGCTATGGGAATGAAACCTCTCAACTCGTTCAAGCAAGAGGTGAAGGATGCCCAGGTAGACAATTTGCAATACTATTTCGGAAAGGGTGCCGAGGTTGAACTCGACAACGAAGGCCATGCCGTCAAGATCACCGACAAGGATGACGATGCTGTTGTAATCTATCTCACAGCCGAGTCTGTAGCTTACGGAACCATCGGTTTCCGCAGTGAGGCAGACTATAACGAATTCCTCAAGAAAGCCCAGGCTATCAAGGAAAGCAAGGAGAAAGCCGGCCAGGAGGTGGATATGGAGTTCGTAGGCATTGGCAAGAATGTAGGAAGCGAAGACCGCGGATATGATGAAGGCGAGTGGTACTTTGTGGAATACACTTATAACAAGTAATACCCTTCAGAAAAAATGAAAAAGTTTTTTTTGATGACAGTGGGGCTTCTTGTGGCTTTGGCCGTGAGTGCCCAGACCTATAACAATCCGAGTCAGAAACCAAATGACAAAAGGATCAGGATAACCAAGGTCGAAAGAACGTCAAATGCCACGATAGTCTATCTGAAATATACTTCAAACAGCGCAGACGCGTGGAGCTGCATCGATGCCTATCCTTATCTGAAAGACGATGCCACTGGCAAGAAGTATCAGGCGACAGATGCCTTGAATTTCAAATGGGGCACAAAGTACAAAGGCGGAAACTCCACGTATAAGATCGAGTTCCCTCCGCTGCCGAAAAAGACCACCTCTGTGACATTCAGGGAAGCGGCTGGAGTTCAGAATCCTTTTGTCATCAGCAACATTGCTTTGAAGTCCCAAGGCCAGCAGAAGAAAAGCACCGCGTCTAACGCTAAAAAGCAGACATCTTCAAGCGGGTCAAAGACCTACAACAACCCTAGACAAACAACCAACAACAAGAATATAAAGGTTACAAAAGTCATAAGGACCAAAGAGTATACTATCGTACACTTTACTTATAACATTACCCAGTATGCCTTTGAAGGAAGACCGCTAAGCGCTTCCAGAATGTCTCTGGTTGATGATGATACGGAAGATGTATACAAGGCAAAGAAGCCGTTGAATTTCACTAACGACAAATATTACGATGTGGGAAACTATACTTTTAAGGTTCAGTTCCCGCCTCTGCCAAGAAACGTTTCCGTCGTCAGATTCAGGAGTGTCAGATATAAGAATGACCCGGGAGCCTATGAAGCCTGGAGGGTAGTGCTTCAATTACCTCCGCCTGCGGAAGAGTCCAGAAGCAACAACCGTAGCAGTGACAAGACCGTCAATATCAATGTGTATTAACCGTCAGCCACTGTGACAGTGGACAAAAAGAAAAAGACCGGCGCCAATGGCATCGGTCTTTTCTTTTCCTGGTTAGGGATGATTATTCTCACTTCCACTTCTTGAGGATGTCTGAAAGCTTTGTAACCGGCTCACCGCTGATTTTGTCGATGAATGCCTGAGCTGCCTTTTCATCGTAAGGCTTATCACAATCGTCCGTATAAGCCTTCTTTCCATCCTTCTCGGTGACGGTGAATAATAGCTGGAAACCTTCATCTTCGGTTTTCTCGAAATATGTGGTCCGGCCTAAACCCTTAACGATAACGGCATTACCCTGGAAAGAAACATCCTGGCCTTCGCAGACAGGGATTCCGTCAAAATTCTCGATATCTTTGATATCCTTGAAAAAATAGAGAAGGTATTCCTCCTTGCCGTCTTCCGTACCTATCAATACATAGTCACCTGCAAGATAGTAGTTGGCGATTTTCTTGTCCTCACCATAGCTTAAAACCCACAAAGTCTGGATATCCTCCTGGTGGGCCTTGAGCTTGTTTTCAGCAGCACTCACCAGAGCTGCGTCCGAATCTGTAGCTGCAGGCTGCTCTTTAGGTTTGCTGTTGCATGACACAAGAGCCAGGCCTAAAACCATCATTGAAACCAAAACGGTTTTTGTCATTACTTTTTTCATTGCTGATATTGATTAATATTGTTGCCCCGATATGTTTGACTATGCAAAAATAGCAAATAAATTTCCTAAATTTGCGTCCAAACATCCCAGGTATGAAAATCAAGAAGGCGGCATTCGCAGGAAGCAGCACCACCTTGAAAGGCAGGCCGGGCAAAAGACTCCCGGAAATAGCTTTCATAGGGCGCTCCAACGTGGGAAAGTCTTCCCTGATAAACATGCTGTGCTCTGGCGCCGAGAAAATCACCAAGGGCAAGGAACTGGCCCGCACCAGTTCTTCTCCCGGCAAGACAATCTCCATAAACCATTTCCTTATCAACGACAGCTGGTACCTTGTTGACCTTCCAGGATACGGCTACGCCAAGATTTCCGGAAAGATGAGGGACGAGCTGGCCAGGATGAACAACGAGTTCATAGGAGAGTCCCAGGAACTGGCCACACTGTTCGTCCTGCTGGACTCCCGACACACCCTCCAGCAGATAGATCTAGACTTTATTACGGCCCTGGGTGAAGAAGGTATTCCTTTTTCCATTATCTTTACAAAATCAGACAAGCCCAAAAAAAGTGAGCTGGAAAAGAATATCGCGAGTGTAAGGAAAACACTGTCAGAGTATTGGGAGGAGCTCCCCCCGATATTTGTCAGTTCGTCTGAGAAAGGAACCGGAAAAGAGGAGATAATCTCCCACATGGAACAGGTGCTGAACCTGTTCAAGGAGGCCAAAAAGGCACAGGAGAAGGCAAACAAATGAATCGCTGAGAACTATTTGAATTATATAAAACAAGAATATGGAACATCCAATCAAGATTTTCTCAACCAGAAACTCCAGATACCTGGCTGAGCGAATTTCAAAATCGCTTAATCTGGAACTTGGCAAATCTGATGTTACCGTCTTCAGCGACGGAGAATTCCAGCCTATATACCTGGAAAGCGTCAGAGGCGTGGCCGTATTCATCGTATGCTCCACTTTTCCGCCGATGGAAAACCTTATGGAACTGCTGCTTATGATTGACGCGGCAAAGAGAGCCTCTGCCTACAAGGTGGTGGCCGTCATGCCGTACTTCGGATGGGCAAGGCAAGACCGCAAGGACCGTCCGAGAGTGTCCATCGGAGCAAAGCTGGTGGCAAACCTGCTGGCAGCCTCCGGTTGCGACAGGATAATGACCGCAGACCTTCACGCAGACCAGATCCAGGGCTTCTTCGACTTCCCGGTTGACCATATCTACGCAAGTTCCATATTCCTGCCGTATCTGAGAAGCCTGAAGCTGGAAGACCTCTCAATAGCCGCTCCTGATATGGGAAGCGCCAAGAGAGTGAACGCCTACTCCAGGATTATCGGATGCCCTATGATCATCTGCCACAAGAGCAGGGAGAGGGCTAATGTGGTTGGCTCCATGACAGCCATCGGAGAAGTTGAGGGACGTAACATCGTGATCGTGGACGATATGGTGGACACTGCCGGCACTCTCTGCAAGGCAGCCAGCATGCTCGTGGACAAGGGAGCGAAGAGCGTAAGGGCTCTGGCAACCCACCCTGTTCTCTCTGGAGCAGCTTACGAGCACATCGCATCCTCCCCTCTTGAGGAACTGGTTGTAACTGATACAATTCCTCTCAGGGCACCTGAAGGAGCAGACACAAGCAAGATCAAGGTTATCTCCGTGGCAGAGCTCTTCGGAGACGTCATAGACAAGGTTTACAGGGACAAATCCTTCGGGAATACTTTGATGTACTAATTTATATTCCCCGATTATGCTGATCCACAAAGAATTCACGATTGAAGAAATAAGGCGGAAGCTGGTTGATGGCATCCGAAGTTATTTTGAAGGATGCGGTATGCAGAAGGCCGTCCTGGGCCTGAGCGGCGGAATAGACTCCGCTGTAGTTGCCGCCCTGGCCGTAGAGGCCCTGGGAAAAGAGAATGTCCACGGCATTATGCTTCCGAGTGACTTTTCCACCCTCCATTCCGTCCAGGATGCTGTGGACCTGGCAGAGAATCTGGGAATAGATTATGAAGTAGTGCCGATTTCCGAGATCTACCACAAATTCATGAAGTCCCTGGAACCGGTTTTCAAGGAAAGGAAAGAGTGGAGCGTCACGGAAGAAAACCTCCAGGCCAGAATCAGGGGAACCATACTGATGGCCTATTCCAACAAATTCAACGCACTGCTGCTGAACACATCCAACAAGAGCGAGCTGTGTACCGGATACGGCACCCTCTACGGAGACCTTGCCGGAGCGATGATGGTTATCGCTGACCTCTACAAGGGAGATGTTTATGAACTTGCCTATGATATAAATCGGGAGGAGGAAATCATCCCGGTTTCCACCATGACCAAGGCGCCGAGCGCGGAACTCCGCCCGGGGCAGAAAGACTCGGACTCACTTCCGGACTACGACATAATGGACCCTATCCTCTACGAAGTCAATGAAGGCGGCAAGACCTTCAAACAGCTTCTGGAAGAAGGCTATGACAAAGAGCTTCTGGACAGAATAAGTTCCCTGATCGGCAAGTCCTCGTTCAAGATACACCAGATTCCTCCTATCCTCAACATAAGCAGCGCCCCTGTAGTGTACAGGGAAAAATGTCTGCTCAAGTAGCCCCGGATGAACACACTGTACGTTATACTTCTATCTGTCCTGATAGTGGGACTGTGCGTCTTCGGCCTGTGCTTCAACATAATCTTCCGCAAAGACGGCAGATTCCCGGATTCGGAAGTGGGGCACAACAAGGAGCTGCGGAAAAGAGGTATCGTATGCATGAGGGAAGAGGATGAAAGGATATGGGGGAAATCCACTCATATTAAAGTTACGGGGCGGAAAGGTCTGAGGAAGACCCACCCGGACTCGGAATGCGAGGGATGCGGTTTGGACTGTAAACTTAAAGAATTGATTAACAGATAATTGTTTTATGGGAATAGTAGCTATAGTAGGAAGGCCTAACGTGGGGAAATCCACCTTGTTCAACCGTCTGGTGGGGCAGCGCAGAGCGATTGTGGACCAGACCGCGGGTGTAACCCGGGACCGCCACTACGGCAAGTGCGAGTGGTGCGGAAAAACATTCTCCGTAATCGATACCGGAGGATATACGACCAATTCTGACGATGTTTTCGAGAACGAGATAAGAAAGCAGGTTCTCTCCGCCATAGACGAGGCGGACGTGATTCTTTTCCTCTGCGATGTGGGAACCGGAATTACGGACTACGACCAGGGCATCGCAAAGATCCTGCGCCGCAGCAAAAAACCTGTAGTCCTGGCTGTCAACAAAGTAGACTCCGGAGAGAAGATCTATGAGACATATGAGTTCAATGCACTCGGGCTGGGTGAACCGATGGTGATTGCATCCGCCAGCGGCGGAGGCACAGGAGACCTTCTGGACCGCCTGGTAGCAGAACTGGAAAAAGCCGGAGCCCAGGAAAAGGATGAGGATCTCGGCGGACTTCCCAGGATCACGATAGTGGGAAGGCCGAACGTGGGCAAATCATCGATGACCAACGCCCTGCTCGGTCAGGAAAGGAACATCGTGACCCCGGTGGCCGGCACAACCAGAGACTCGATCACCACACGCTACAACAAGTTCGGATATGACTTCCTTCTGGTGGATACCGCAGGAATGAGGAAGAAGACCAAGGTCAGCGAAGACCTGGAATTCTACTCCGTGATGAGAGCCATCCGAAGCATCGAGAATTCAGACGTCTGCATCCTTATGATAGATGCTACGGAGGGTATCCAGGCACAGGACCTCAACATATTCTACCTCATCCAGAAAAACGGAAAGGGTTGCGTGATCGTGGTCAACAAGTGGGACCTTATAGAAAAGGACACGATGACCATGAAAAACTTTACTGAGGACATACTCGCAAAGACAGCTCCGTTTACAGATGTTCCGGTAGTTTTCACTTCCGTGATAAACAAGCAGAGAATCCACGATGTGCTGGAGAAAGCCATGCAGGTTTACAAGAACTACTCACAGAAGGTGGACTGGAAAGAGCTGAACGATGCCCTTATGCCACAAATAGAAGAGCATCAGCCTCCTATGTACAAAGGAAAGGAGGTCAAGATAAAATATATCACACAGCTCCCTACCAAAGTTCCTTCTTTCGCCTTCTTCTGCAATCTACCCCAGTATATAAAGGACCCTTATAAACGCTTTCTGGAGAACAGGTTACGCGAGCGTTTCAATTTTACTGGCTGCCCTGTAAACATTTTCTTCAAGGAAAAATAAAACAGGACAGTTTCATTTTAAAGGACGGGGATCTGGGTTCCCGTCCTTTTTTTTTACCCTTCTAGGCCATCGGCGATGCATTCAGAGGGAAAAACGTTGCACAAAAAAGTCAAAAAAAATTAAAAAAAGTTTAAGTTTTTTGTTACGCCTTTGTTACATATTTATTATATTTGTTCAGCAAACCTATTTACTAACTAAATATTATCCAATGAAAAAGGTCTTACTATTGGCTCTGGCAGCGCTCATCTCAACAATGGCGCTCGCACAGAACAGGGTTACCGGAACGGTAACTGCTAAAGAAGACGGAGGCCCTATCCCTGGCGTAAACGTTATGGTTAAGGGTACCCGTACAGGTTCCTTTACGGACGAGAACGGTAAGTATTCCATCAATGCTCCGGCTAACGCAACGCTCGTCTTCTCTTCAGTAGGATATACCACAGTTGAAGTTCCTGTTGGAGGAAAGAGCGTGGTTAACGCAGTCATGGCATCTGACGCCATCGGACTGGACGAGACCATCGTCGTTGCTTACGGTACCGCAAAGAAGGGATCTTACTCAGGTTCCGCAGCAGTCGTAAAGCAAGATGCAATCAAAGATGCTCCGATTGTCAGCTTCGAGCAGGCTCTGGCAGGAAAGGCTGCCGGTGTTCAGGCAATGTCTTATTCAGGACAGCCTGGTTCAGAAGTTGAAATCAGCGTCCGCGGTTACGGTTCCTTCAACGCCAGCAACAAGCCACTGTACGTTATCGACGGTGTGCCTGCAACCAGCGGTGACTGGTCAACCGGAAACATCTCAACCAGTGCAATGAACTTCCTCAACCCAAGCGACATCGAGTCCATCACCATCTTGAAGGACGCAGCTGCCGCTTCCCTTTACGGATCAAGAGCATCCAACGGTGTCGTTCTGATCACCACCAAGAAGGGTAAGGAAGGTGACCTCGTTTCCACTTTCAAGGCTAGCGTAGGCGTTTCCTACTTCTCTTACAAGAAGCACATGGAAATGGTTTCAGATGCCGAGAACGAGGCTCTGCAGAGAATGTCTTTCCGCAACTATGCTGAGGCTAACCCAAGTGCATGGAGCAGCTACGGCAGCATCGACGCTTACGTTGCAAACAGGATGGAAAAATACTATCCTGCTTTCGACTACGACAAATACATCTACAAGGACTGGGAGAAAGCCCTGTTCCAGAGAGGTATCAGCCAGAACTACGAGTACAGCATCTCCGGCGGTAATGACAAGGGCAAGATCTATGCATCCGTTGCCTACACAGACCAGCACGGTGTTGTAAAGATCGACTACCTGCAGCGTTTCACCGCTACTGTTAACGGTGAGGTTAAGCTCAACAAGTGGCTCAAGCTCGGCGGTATCATGCAGTACTCATGGCAGTATCAGGACGGTCACCAGGACGGATGGTCATCTAAGGATAACCCTATGTTTATGTGGAAGGCTGTGTTCATCGACAGATGGCCTTACGCATACAAGGCTACCGGAGACCTGTTTGAGGAGACATTCTCAACCAGATTCAACACCATCAACCCTGTTGCCCAGTACAAGCACCAGATCAACGATGCAAAGCAGAACAGAACAATCCTCAAGGGATGGGCTGAACTTGCTTTCACCGACTATCTGAAACTCAAGACCACTCTCTCAAGCGACTGGCTGTATGTACACGACAAGTTCGGATGGCTCTACGGACACCCTAACTTCACCGCTTACGGAACCGGTTACGCTTCTGACAAGCATCGTAACATCAACAAGGTTGTAAGCTCTACAACCCTGAATTTCGACAAGATGTTCGACGTTCACCATGTTTCTGCAATGGTTGGTTGGGAGGCTGAAAGAGAGAAGTTCAACGGACTTCGCCTCGGAAAGACCGACTTCAGCTACCTCGGAGCTACCGAGAGTGTTATGGGAACTACATTTGACGAGGGTTATGCATGGAGCCACGAAGAGGGTCTGCTCTCTATGCTCGGAAGTGCAAGCTATGACTATGACTCCAAGTATTATATCACCGGAACTTTCCGTCGTGACGGTTCTTCAAGACTTGCTCCTGATACAAGATGGGGTAACTTCTGGTCAGTATCCGGAACCTGGAGATTCTCAAAGGAGAACTTCCTTGACTTCCCTTGGCTGAACGACGGCAAGATCAGAGGATCTTACGGTACTTCCGGTACCCTTCCTTCTGACCTGTTCGGTTATATGTCAGTTTATGACTACTCTCAGTACGGTGAGGAAGGTGCCAGCTACCCTGGCAACATCGCCAACACAGACCTGACCTGGGAGAAGAACAAGAACTGGAACATAGGTCTTGATGCAACAATCTTCGACAGGTACACCTTCTCAGTTGAGTACTTCAACAGAAAGACCACAGACCTGCTTCTGGACGCTTCTGTAGCTTCTACCACAGGATTCAGCTCAACCCTGATGAACAAGGGTAGTATGGTTAACCGTGGTTGGGAACTCTCAGCCAGCGTTGACATTATCAAGCAGCAGGACATGAACTTGACAGTAGGCGCTAACTGGAGCCGCGTTCACAACGAGGTTCTGAAGCTCTCTACCGATGATGAGGCAATCAACGCCGACTGGTTCTGGTGGGCAAAGGGATACAACTTCTACCAGTTCTACACCAGACAGTATCTGGGAGTAAACAAGAGCAGCGAGACCATCAACGGCGTTAAGCCTGGTTACCCTATGTATGCAGAAGGTTCCTTCTACGAGAAAGGCGAGATCGTTGACCAGGACGTTGTCCTCAGAGACGGTACAGTTGTTCCTGACGGAAGCGCAATGCCTTACGACGGATACAACTACGCTCCTGCAAGAAGGCAGAACGCCAGCTCAATGCCTATCCACGGCGTAAGGGCTATGCCTAGGGGATTCGGTGGTTTCAACGTAGACTTCAGGTGGAAGAACCTCACATTCAACATGGCTTGGAACTACAAGTACGGACACTATATCTGCAACTCTACTCAGGATGAGGTTGCCAACGACGGTTACAGAACCTTCGGACAGCCTATCTCTGTTAAGCAGCGCAATCCTTGGACTCCTTCAAATTCTAACTCAGATGTTCCAATGCGTATCTATGACAACAACCAGGGTGGTTACTACAACTCATCCCGTATGCTTGTCAAGGGCGACTTTGCAAGACTTAAGAACCTCTCTGTTTCTTACACCCTCCCTAGGGAGTTTGTACAGAAATTCTCTATCCGCAACGCTCGTGTATATCTGTCAGGCGCAAACCTTCTCACCATTTCCAAGTGCGAAGTCGATCCTGAAATCCAGTCCGACGGATACTATAACTACGGTATGCCAGCTCTGAGAACTTGGTCTTTAGGTCTCGAGATAAGTTTCTAACCATTAAGAATATACAGATATGAAAAAGATATTAAGCATTATACTTGTTGCAGTCCTTGCCATTTCCCTTTCTAACTGCAAGGGATTCCTGGACAAGGAGCCTACAGACTCTGTAGTTGCTGAGAACGCTCTTGCAACTCTGGAGGATGCCGGTGTTGCCGTTAACGGTATGTATACGCTTTTGAAATACTACACTGTTTTTGGCAACTATATGATTCAGATGGGTGACTTGAGAGCAGACCTGCTTGTACCAAGTGAAGGTAACTACATTGTTTACTCATACGACTACGATCCTTCACAGAATTCATATTTTACACTGTGGAGAAATTTCTACACAACCATTACAAGAGCAAATGCCATCATCAAGAACATAGACGTTCTCGAAGTTCCTGCCGACAAGCAGGCCATCAAGGACGACTATCTCGGACAGGCATATGCTGTAAGGGCATTCTGCTACTTCAACATTGCTAAACTGTACGGAAGACCTTACAAGGTTGACAGCGGAGCTTCCCTGGGAGCCGTTCTGATTAACGAGCCTGTTTCTCCTTCTGAGGCAAGAATTCCAAGGAGCACTGTAGCTGACACTTACAAGCAGATTGAAACTGACCTTGCAACCGCTCTTCCTCTTCTTTCAAAGAGCAAGAACACTGGTCACTTCAACTACTGGGCAGCAAGATTCCTGCAGGCTAAGGTTGCTCTCTACAAGGGAGACAACGAGACTGCATACACTGCATCCAAGGATGTTATCAACAACGGTCCTTACTCTCTGATTCCAAGAAGCCAGTATCTTGCTTCATGGGCTCAGGTTGGTAACAACGAGTCTATTTTCGAGGGTCTGGTTAACCTCCAGTCTGCAATCGATGGTGATAACGGATTCGGCGGCAGCTTCTACTACAGCATGTGGTTCGGCTACACCAACTGCGGTGCTTCCATCGTTCCTACCAAGCATTGGAGAGATCTGTTTGCACTGACTCCTAATGATATCCGTGGTCAGTGGATTGCTTATGACGATCCTCTCTCAGGAGAAGGAAAGCACACCGGAGAGTACTGGCTGAAGAAATTCATCGGTAACACCGGTTTCACCGCATTCCTGAACAACCCTAGGTATATGCGTCTTGCAGAGGCTTATCTGATCGCAGCCGAGGCTGGTATGAACAGCGGTAAGAGCGATGCAGCTAGCCTGCTTCTCGAAGTTGCACAAAGAGCAGATCCTGATGTAACTTCTATCGCAGCCACTATGGATAACATCGATATCCAGAGGCAGAAAGAGCTCATCGGTGAGGGCGACCGTTTCTTTGACCTTATGAGGCGTAACGGCACATATGTAAAGAACGATCCTCACAACCCGTTCTCTACCGTTCTCAAATGGTCAGACGACAGGGTAATGCTCCCTATCTCTGCTGATGAGAGAATCATCTATCCTGAACTCGAGCAGAATCCTGGCTACAAGCAGTAAAGGATCAGATCCCAACAAAAAAAGCAGCGATAAAATCGCTGCTTTTTTTATGTCGGGATGATCCGGCTCGAACGGACGACCCCTACGTCCCGAACGTAGTGCGCTAGCCAACTGCGCCACATCCCGATTCCCGCCCCTTTTCAGAACGGGGTTGCAAATATAGCAAATTTCCTACAACTTGTACTTCCTGCAGAATGCAGCCTTGAGCTGTGTCATCGCCCTTTCCAGAGTCTTTCTAGGGCAGCCTACATTGAGCCTCATAAAGCCTTCTCCGCCCGCGCCGAACATGGCGCCGTCATTCAGGGCAAGATGAGCCTTGTCCACCAGGAAGTCCACGAGTTGATTCTGAGGCAGGCCGAGATTCCTGAAATCCAGGAATACAAGGAAAGATGCCTGCGGCCTGATCATCTTGATAAGCTGTTTTGCTCCGATCCTGGCTTCTGCATATTCTTCGGTTTCTCCCTTTTCGTTTTCAGTCCGGATAACCTTGCCGCTGAGTTCTATGGTCTGGGCTGTGAAATTGTCGCGGAGGAACTTCTCCACATAATCTATATTGCCCTTGATATAATCCATAGCCTGTGAGAGCCATTCCTTGCCTTTTTCGGAATAGAAAATGGATGACGGCATGAAGGAATCGTAATGGCCTCCGTCAAACTCGCCACCCCTAAGATAGGTGGCGAACTTGTCGTGGACGGTCTTGTCAGTGGCTACCCATTCGCTGGCTCCTACTCCGGCGCAGTTGAAGGTCTTGCTCGGAGCGTGGAAGGTTATGGTGTTTTTAGCCTGCTTTGCGTTTACCGTGGCAAACGGAATATGTTTTACGAAAGACAGGTCACAGTGGATTTCATCGCTGATGACAAAGACATTGTTATACAGGCATATCTTGGCTATTTTCTGGAGTTCCGTCCTGGTCCATACCCTTCCGCCCGGGTTGTGAGGATTGCAGAGAATCATGGCCTTGCAACCTTTGATTTTCTTTTCCAGCAACTTGAAGTCTATCTCAAAGTCTTCTCCGTTTTTGCCTTCTTTCAAAACAAGCGGGCAATCCACTTCCTTGCAACGGGCATATGCCACCTGGTTTGCAAAAGGATAATAAACAGGAGGGAAGATCAAAACCTTATCTCCCGGCTTGGTGAAACATCTGAGCGCATGGGCGATTCCCACAACGATTCCGGGCACGAATCCCAGCTGGTCCTGGGTTATTGTCCATCCATAGCGGTCCTTGAACCAGGCGATAATGGCATCATACCACTTCTGGGGACGGCACCCATATCCCAAAACCCCTCCGTCAACCCTCTTTACGAGAGCGTCAGTAAAGAATTTAGGGGTAGCAAAATCCATATCGGCGATCCACATAGGCAGAAGATTCTTCTTGCCCCATATTGATTCCGTCATATCCCATTTGATACAGCTTGTTCCCTTTCGGTTAAGCTCTTTGTCAAAATTATATCGTGTCATAGTTTATTGTTGATTATTGTTTTCCTCTGTGATTATTTCATCTTTGCCTGGTTTATATACAGGAAGGGTGAAGGAGAAGCAGGCCCCGCCTAGATCACTGCGAGAGTACCATATCTTTCCTCCGCTCTGCTCAATTATGTTCTTGGATATTGCCAGTCCCAGGCCGTTACCGCTGCTCTTGGTGGTGAAGTTCGGCTGGAACAGACTCTCCAGATTCTCGCTGCTGACTCCGTTTCCGTTATCATCCACGCTCACTTTCCAGAAATCTCCCTCCCCCACAAGGCTCAGGGTTATGAATCCCTTGTCCTCGGAATTACCAAGTTCCTGCACAGCGTTGGATATCAGGTTGACAAGGACTCTGACTATCTGTCCGCGACGGGCCTTGACCCAGCAGTTCTCACTCTCGTGGCTGAATGAAATCCTTATGTTCTCGTTATTGTCGAATATATCCTTCTGCTGCCTTATCACATCGTATAGGTTGAATACGGATATCTCCTCCACATAGAACTTGGCATAGCTACTGAACTCGCTTGCCGTATTGGACAATATATCTATCTGTTCCAGCAAGGAAGCGGATATCGCTTCAAGTTTTTCCTCCCATCCCGGGGCATTTTTCTGCTTTAGCATCATTATCCTCTGGATACTGAGCTTCATAGGAGTAAGAGGGTTCTTGATCTCGTGGGCAATACGGCGGGCCATATCGCTCCAGGCCTTTTCCCTCTCTGCAACTGCCATCTTGCGGGTACTCTCTGCAACATCGTCCACCATCTTGTTGTAAGCGTCAACCAAAAGCCCGATCTCGTCGTTGCTCTTGTAAGTGATGTGTTCCGGAGCGCTGGCCACATCCATGGACTTCATCTTGGTACTAAGGTCGCTGAGCGGCCTGGTCACTCTTGAGAAGAGAAGCCTGGACAGGAACAGAGCTATGATAAACAGGATGATACTGATGTTTATTATTGTAGCCACAACGTAAGAAAGATCCCCGTTCAGGTCCCCTCCCTTGGTGAAATACGGAATATCGGCAATGGCTACAAGTTTTCCGTTATGGTTGTAAATCGGAGAATAAAGGGAATAATAACTGTAGGAACCTATTTTCTCCTTGTTGAATATCTGGCTCTTCTGGCCAACAACCACATCCGAGTAGGCCTTAGGATTCATCCTGGATGAAAGGATGAACTTCTGGAAGAGATCCATCTTTGTGGAACGGATTATCTTACCGGATGGGTCGTAGAGATTTATGTCTGAATGGGTATCGTTTGCCAGGCGGTCCATCACGCTCACCAGCTCGGAAGAATTGACATCGGTATAATCCTGGACATATGTAAAATACGATGACAGGGTCTTGCCCACGGTCTGATTCTTCTCCTCCATCTGAAGACGGCTGTTGAGCTTGTAATAGTTTACGCTGTACCAAACACTTCCGATGGTTACTGCAAGGAGCGAGGCTGTCACCACAATCGAGATGAGGAAGTTCAACCTCCTTCCCCAGGACTTGTGACTGCGCTTGAGGGCTGCGGCAGCGCGTTTCCTGGCACGTCGGATCCTGATCACAGCCAGGAAGAACAGGAAGAAGAACAGTACCAGATACGACAGACTCACGATGTAAGGAAAGAAATTGCGTTCCTTACGGCTGATAACCACCGTATTATGGTCTGTAACCTTGTTTACTCTGTGAATATATCCGTCCTTGAGAGAGGTAGGCTTGTCAAACTCATGCACGTACATAGGATAGTCGTACCGGCCGCGGAAAAGCACCAGGCGCCCATCGTGATACTTGGCGTAAGAAAACCTCTGTGGTATGTTGAAATCGTCCGGCTGATAATCCGAGAAACTGTCCGGATAACCGGCCTTCCCCTCTTCATACCTGGCGCTGATCTCTATGAATAGGTTAACTGCTCCGCTTTCCGTAAGGTACGGGAACACTCCCAGATAACCAACCTGCCCGTTGAAATTGCTGAGGTAATAGAACGAACTCCCTTCCGAAATCGGAACGGCGTCGTACTGGGTCATCTTGGCCTTGTAATAATCCAGGCAGTTTACCACCATCTGTCCGATCTGGATAGACTCGCTCGGGCGGCATACTGAGAGGTTTATAAGGTATTTCTGCTTTATGGACTGGAAGTAAAGCTCGCTGAACCTCATCTCCAGCATAGGAAGATTCTCCTGAGGGGCGGAAAGCAAAGTGGTGGATATAGGATCGCTCCAGAGTTTCTGCTCCACCTCCCTGAGTTCCAGCTCGAGACCCAGATCCCTTTCCACTGAGAGGCGGTTGGCCATAAGCCGGCTCCATTCTTTTTCTTTCCTGGAACTCAGCGATGTAACGGTCAGCAAAGTGTAAAGGGAAATCAGTATGGTGTACAGCAGGGTGTTGCGTATGGACAGAAGACTTCTTTTCCTTCTCATTTTCATCAGCGATGCTATGAGCTGAAGGCTGAACATCAGCATCAGGAACAGCAACGCGTAAGACAGGTAGCACAGGATGGTGAAGAGGGAAATCTCCGTAACCCTGAACAACTCCATGTTGATGGAGGAATTGGCCACAAGGCTCCTCAGCGTATAGTTGATGTAGAAGCAAAGAACTACCGGTATTGCGCAAAGGAGAATGGTTCCGGCCCATTTCTTCCAACCGATATGATTACGAAGATTGTTTATGTAATAGGACCTGAGCATATAGAACCCCAGGACCAGAAGGCTCACATACAGATTATTGAGAAGCAGGTTTCCTATTGAGGAGAACAGCCCCGAATCGGCATAGACCGTCGGTGAGAAGAAAGTGGAAGAATAAGCGCTCCTTACTCCGAGGCGGTAGCTTATTATCCATAATACCGTAATCCCAAAAAGATATACGGCCAGACGGCCAAGGCTCCGGCGCCGGTGCAGGAAGAAAATAAACGCGAAGGTTGCTAAAGCCAGGGCAATCCAGGTAAAAGGACTTACTGCCGAAATCTTACCGACGGTAACATCCCTCAGAAGGATAAACAAAAGCTCTCCGTCCCCTCCAAGTATTTCCTCTCCGCAGCTTTCAAATGTAACCGGCTGGATATCCACATCATCGGAAATTCCCAAGGCCGGATTGAAGACACTCATTCCAAGAGCGTCCGCCACTTGCTTGTCCGTCTTTACGAGAAGTCCGGCTATTACCCGGATTCCGTCCTTGACATAACTTTTGATAACATACCAGCTGCTTCCGATATTAACATACTGCTCTGTTCCGGAAAGGTAGGAAAACGGATAAAGGAAGCGGCTCTGCCCTTCCAGATAATGCTCGGAACGGTATATCTGGTAAATGGAACTTTCCCTGAGGTCGTCGTTGGCAAACGGGAACTGGTGCACCCAGCTCTGGAGGGTGTCATACCGGTATCGGTAGATGACCATATCTTCAGGAAGATCCTTTATCTCCAGCCATTTGTCAGCCGGCTGGTCCAGAGCCTGATAGGCAAACTCATCAAGCATGGCTTCCCTCCTCTGGAGGTTGTCCTGGAGACGGCGGGCCTCAGAAGCTAGATCCTCCCTGCCTCCGCTAAGAAAGAAACTCAAAACCAGACACACCGCCACTCCCAGAATGGTCAGCGGCAGAAGATTGCGTCTTATGAATCCGAGTACTTCCTTCATACTTACTATGCGTGGTGATAAGGCTCTCCTTTAATAATCGTCATCGCCCGGTAAAGCTGCTCCAGGAAAATAAGTCTCACTATCTGGTGGGAAAAAGTCATCCTGGAAAGGGAAAGCAGACCGTCAGCAGCGTCATAAACGGCCTTGGAAAAACCGTAAGCTCCGCCGATGACGAAGCAAACTTCCTTTTCCATGGCGATATCTTTCTCCAGTTTCCCGGCCCAGGCCTCGGAGGAAAGGTTCTCTCCCCTTTCGTCCAGAAGAACGACCTTCTTTCCGGGAGCCTTGCCTTTGACTGCCCCTATTTCCTTAAGTATCAACTCTCCCTCCTTATCCTTTATCTGGTCCTTGCTCAGGCTCGAGGCCCCTTTCAGAGCCGGAATGTAAACCTCTGAGAACTTGCAGTAATGCTTGAGTCTCGAGGAATACAACTTCATCCCCTCTTCCACAAAGGAGAAATCCGTCTTGCCCACGCAAATCAGCTTTATCTTCATTTCACAAAATGCCTTCTTGCAAATTTAACACAAAAGAGGCAAAAATGGCGTGATTTTTGTGGTTTTTTCAGCGATTCAGACACTATTCGAAAAGATGACAACAGGAAATATCTTTTCCCTGAGAACAAAGGCGGCGGCTCTGCTGGGTGCAGTGCTGCTTGTTTTGGTTTGCAGCCTGGCCACAAAGGCACAGAGTCAGGGCGGAGATGTTTTCATCCCTATAGCCAAGTATATACAGAAGGGAGATGCGGACAGGCTTTCCGCCTGGTTTGCCAAGAATCTGGAGATAGATATTTTCGGAAATCCTACCGAGTGTTCCCAGACCCAGGCCACCCAGATAATGAAGAATTTCTTTTCCCAGTACACCCCTAAATCCTTTGTCATCATACACAAAAGCGGGAATCCGCCTATGAAATACGCCATAGGCTCTCTCAGCACCGGGTCTGAAAACCTCAGGGTCGTTCTCCTTGTCAGGACAAATCCTGAAACTCCACAGATTCTCAGGATAAGGATAGAAAGATATTCTATCTGAACATCGGACTAGCCAGGGCTACCACATCGGCCTTGGTAATAGGATTTCCTCCCAGAATCATAAGACGCTCCACCACATTCCTCAACTCACGGATATTACCTGTCCAGGAATGTTTCTTGAGTTCTTCCAGGGCGTCTTTGTTGATACCGCGTTTCCCCATGCCGCTTTCCTTGGATATCTCGTCTATGAAATGCTCCACCAGGAGAGGGATATCTTCCTTCCTCTCGGAAAGTGACGGAACCCTTATGACGATTACGCTCAGGCGATGATAGAGGTCCTCACGGAAAGTTCCTTTCTGGATTTCCTCCGGGATATTCTTGTTGGTTGCAGCTACAACCCTGACATTCACGTTGATATCCTTGTCGCTGCCGACTCTTGTAAGCTTGTTTTCCTGAAGCACCCTCAAAACCTTGGCCTGGGCGGAAAGGCTCATATCTCCTATTTCATCCAGGAATAGGGTTCCTCCGTCTGCCTGCTCAAACTTTCCCTTGTGCTGCTTGATCGCGGAGGTAAAACTTCCTTTCTCATGGCCGAAGAGTTCACTCTCTATGAGCTCACCTGGAATGGCGGCGCAGTTTACTTCTATGAACGGCATCTTGGCCCTAGGGCTCTTTTCGTGCAACCATCTGGCCACAAGTTCCTTGCCCGTTCCGTTCGAACCGGTTACAAGTACTCTTGCGTCTGTAGGGGCGACGCGGTCTATCATATCCTTGACCTGCATTATGGCTTTGGACTGGCCCACTATCTCCTGAACCGTCGAAGAAGCGGCAACCTTCTTCTTCAGTGTCTTGTTCTCGGCTACCACCTCCTTATGGTCGGAAGCGTTCTTTACGGTAATAAGTATCCTGTTGAGGTCCAAAGGTTTGGACACAAAGTCATAGGCTCCGTTCTTAATGCACTTGACCGCGGTGTCTATGTCTCCGTGTCCGGAAATCATCACGATGGAACTCTCCACTCCTTCCGCAACCATCTTCTCCAGAGTCTCCATTCCGTCCATTACCGGCATCTTTATATCGCAGAATATCACGTCATAGCGATCCGCAACGGCTTTCTCCAATCCCTCTTTGCCATTTTCGGCCAAAGCCACCTCGTAACCTTCGTCCTCCAGGATGTCCTTAAGAGCGAGGCGGATGCTTTTTTCATCGTCGATGATAAGTATCTTCATATCCCTTTATTTATATCTCCTGCTGCGGCAATTCTACCTTCAGGTTGAAATTCGGAACCAAAATCGTGTTCAGCCACTGTATCTCGTCTTCAAGGCTCATGCTGCTGTTATCCAGTTCAATGGCATCCTTTGCCTTGGTGAGTGGATCCTTCTCCCTGTGGGAATCTATGTAATCCCTCTTCTTGAGGTTTTCCAGTACGCTCTCGAAGGTGTCCTTCTCTCCCTTGGCCTGGAGTTCCTTGAAGCGGCGCATTGCCCTGACCTGCTCGCTGGCTGTCATGAAAATCTTGATTTCAGCGTTCGGGAACACGGCGGTTCCTATGTCGCGTCCGTCCATCACCAGGCCCTTGTCCTGCCCCATACGTCTTAACATCACGTTAACGAAATCCCTTACGAAAGGAATCTCGGCGATCGGGCTCACATGTGTAGAAACGGTAGACTGGCGGATGTACTTTTCTATATTGGCTCCGTTGAGGAAGGTCTGGCTGTCTCCTTTCTTGTTTGTGCGGAAGGTGATCTCCACCTTTGGAAGCACCCTCTGGAGGTTCTCCTTGTCTATATTTCCCCGGTCATCTATGAAACCGTTGGTATAGGCAAAATACGTTACGGCCCTGTAAAGCGCGCCGCTGTCAGCATAGATGTAACCCAGGCCCTTGGCCACCAGTTTGGCGAAGGTGCTCTTTCCTGTAGACGAATAACCGTCTATCGCGATGATGATCTTTCCGCTTGCCATAGAACTCTCATTTAATTTTACAAATTTACGAATCTGTTTTCAATTAACGATTATCTTTGTGAGCAAGAAATGAAGGTCAACGTAGAAATAGACAAGGATTCCGGTTTCTGCAACGGAGTGGTCAGGGCAATCCGCACCGCCGAGGAAAACCTCGGGCAGAAGCGGGAGCTTTACACCCTGGGAGCCATAGTCCACAACAACTCCGAGCTGGACCGCCTGGAAAAGAAGGGTCTGAAGGTTATTGACAAGGAGCAGATGGCCAGACTCAGCGATACCACCGTCCTGATACGTGCCCACGGTGAACCGCCTTCCACCTACGCCCTTGCCAAAGAGAATAACATACGTCTGATAGACTGCACCTGCCCCGTTGTGCTGCAGCTCCAGAAGAAGATTGCAGATACGGGAGGACAGATCGTGATTTTCGGAAAAATAGGACATGCTGAAGTGAACGGCCTGGTAGGAAGGGCCGAGGGACGGGCCGTGGTGGTTGAGAACATAGACCAGATAGACAAGGTGGATTTTACGAAACCGGTCAACATTTTCTCCCAGACCACCAAGGATCCGGTAGAATACGCCCAGGTCTGCGACAGGATCAGGGAAAGGATGCTGGACAAATCATCCCTTACCGTCCACGACACCATCTGCCGGCAGGTTGCACAGAGGCACTCACGCCTGAGCGCCTTCGCCCAAAGCCACAATGTCATAATCTTCGTCAGCGGAAAAGAGTCTTCCAACGGAAAGGTTCTCTACGAACTTTGCAAGAAGCATAATCCAAGATCTTACAATATACAATCGCTGAGCCAGATAGACCGCAACTGGTTCAAAAGCGGAGACAATATAGGAGTCTGCGGAGCGACCTCCACTCCCAAATGGCAGCTTACCTCTACAGCCAGATTTTTAAAAATCAGGCTAAAGAGTTATATTTGCGGCAAATTTTACAGTATTATATATGGCAACTACAGCAGATTTTAAGAACGGAATTTTCTTCCTTTTCAATGACCATCCTTGCCAGCTGGTTTATTTCCAGCATGTTAAACCAGGCAAAGGAAACACCATCGTAAGAACGAAGTTCAAGGACCTCCAGACAGGAAAACTTCTGGAGCACACATACGGAGCCGGAGAAAGAATAGACCTCGTATCAGTAGAAAGAAGACCTTACCAGTATCTTTATTCAGACGAGACTGGCTACAACTTCATGCACCGCGAGACCTATGAGCAGGTTCATCTTGACAAGGACTTTGTAGAGAACGCAGACCTGATGAAAGAAGGCCAGAACGTGGAGATGATGGTATGGGCAGACAACGAGGAAATCCTCACCTGCGAACTCCCTTCATTCGTTGAGCTCGAGGTTACTTACACCGAGCCTGCAGTAAAGGGAAATACCGCATCCACCAACGCCCTCAAGGAAGCAACCCTTGAGACCGGTGCCAAGATAATGGTTCCGCTTTTCATCCAGAACGGAGAGAAGATCAGCGTAAAGGTTGAGGACCGTACCTACGGAGAGAGAGTAAAGGGCTAATAGCCGTTCCGAATCTTTCCGGATTTGATAAAAGCGAGTGATTTTTTCACTCGCTTTTATTATATTTGTTGATGCTGACCGGAAATTTCTAAAACCTATTATATGAAAACTATCTGCAAACTGCTATGTGCAGCAGCCGCCATCTCTGCGGCAGTGCTTGTAACCTTCTGTACATCAAAAGCTCCAAAAATGTCTCCAAAACTGGATGAGGCAACTCTGGACAATCTGATAGAAGACGGGCAATTCAGCAAGGCAAACAAAATCCTTTCTGAAGCCCTTATGTGCGACTCCCTTTCCGAAGCCGACAAATACCTTATCAATTTTGAGAAAGACAAGATGCAGAGAATTCTCGCCGATTTCAACAAGAACGAGGCTGAGGTTCTGGAATACATAAAGAAATACATTCCTAACGTAACGGAGGCCCAGATGGAACTCTGGAGGCAGACCGGCGCCCTGGAATGCAAGACCATTGACGGGCAGAGGCGTTATTTCCGCAAAGGTCCTGGCAACCTCTTCCTTGTTGACCCTGTTTGCGTTGCAGCCCGCGAGGCCGTAGAGGGACCTGAGACCGGAACCACCGGAGACTTCCTGAAAGGATATCTTCCGAAGGTCATCTCCGACGCCTGCTTCCAGCAGGTTTGGGGAAAGGACGTACGCGTTACCTCTTATGTTGATCCTGTCAAGATGACCGTCCATGTGCTTATGAGGGTGATGCCGGATGCAGTTCCTGCCGGAGAAGTTGTAAGGATGTGGCTCCCATACCCTAAGGAAAAGGACAGGCAGAAAGACATCGAGCTCAAGAGAGTGTTCATCGGATATAATTCCAACTACAAGGATCTCGAGCTGCCTCAGATAACCCCACAGATAAAATTCAGAGGTCTGAACACTAAAGTAACCAAGAAGGAAAGCCTTGGTTATGCAGCAGCCGCAACAGACGGAACGCTCGCTTCCAAGTTCTTTGAGGACGGCAGCCAGATAAAGGGTAACGAAGGCGCATATATGGCAGACGGTTATATCATCTCGGCCCCGGATGCAGCCAGAAGGAGCATCTACTTTGAGATGGTTTCCAACGGCAAGGATACCCTCAAGGCCGGTTATGACCTCAGTTACACTTCCTACAACCAGTATTTCTCCAACCTTGAGGAGCAGATCCAGCCATACGACACCACATCGCTGATCTATAAGACCTACACTGCGGAAAGAGAGAGGCATATCGTCTTCACCGACAAGATCAAGACCTTGGCGGACAGCCTTGTCGGAGAGGCAACAGAGCCATATGAGAAGGTAAAGAGGATATGGTGCTGGATTACCGAGAACATTCCTTGGGCAGGAGCAAGAGATTACTCCACCATTCCTAACATTCCTATGTATGTTCTCAATGTCGGGCACGGAGATTGCGGACAGGTATCACTGCTGTTCATGACAATGGCACGTTACAAGGGCATACCGGCACGCTGGCAGAGCGGATGGATGGTTCATCCGGGCCACGTTAACCTGCACGACTGGGCAGAGGTCTACTATGAAGGCGTCGGCTGGGTTCCTGTTGACCAGAGCTTCGGCTACAGCGGAGGAGACAGGGACAAGGCAGATACAACTTCCGTTCTGACGGGCGACCAGCAGATGCTCAAGTTCTTCTTCTCAAAGGGTCTTGACGCCTATCGTTTCATTGTAAACGACGAATACGGCCTTTGGGCTCCTCTGTATCCGGCCAAGATATATCCTCACAACGACGAGGTCGACTTCCAGATGGGAGAGGCCGAGTGGAGAGGAGGAAACATACTCAACGGTGGCTGGAAGTGCTGGATGGACGTAGATTACAACTAACAGGAAACAAATTAAAAACATAGAATCGTGAAAAGCAGAATTTTAACTCTCGCCATTTTGGCGATGATGCTACTGCCAATGAGCGCCGGAGCCCAGAACACCAAAGAAAAGCAGCTGGCAACAATCCGGGAGTCATACGCCGGTGCAATGGAGATGCTGGAAATGAAGTCAGACCCGGAATATCCGGCAAAGGACAAAATCGTTATCACTTCGGATGAAATGTGGCCTGGCAGCGGAGAGCACAAAGGAAAAATGGAGATTTTCTTCGGCCTTGACCTGAACCAGGAGAACGACGAGATCCATAGATTCCCGAGATTTGCCCGCTACACCTACAACATAGGCAGCCAGAATTACTATTATGAAGTCCTCTATATCGACGAGGATAACGGCAAGCCTGAAACCAACAAGCCGATATTCTTCTATGCCAAGACCAAGGACTATAACGGCAAGATTCACGAGTGCCGCTATTACTGGTGGAACGAAAAGCTGATCAAAGAAATACCTGCTGATGACCCTGAAATGGTCCCTTCTGCCGAAGATGCAATGAAGACGGCCAAGATGATATTCCAGATAGCCACGATGAACGACCTCTGGAACTATTGATTATGAAAAAGATATTACTGGCCATCTTTGCCGCGCTCATTCTGGTACCGGCCGGACTGAAGGCCCAGAACACAGAAAAAGCCATAGCCAAAATCCGGAAGGATTACGCTGCGGCACAGGAAAAAGTCAAGACTACCGGAGATTATTATGATGGTCTGTTCATAAACTGCGCCTCTGTAAACATCCAGGAGATGTGGGGCGGGAGCGGACCTCACGCTGAGAAAACCGAAATTTTCTACATTATGGGCAATGACGAGGAATGGTCTTTTGACCGCAACATATTTTTCGTCCGCAACAAGTATAATGTTTCCGTCAGAGAGTTTTATACAGAAATCCTCTACGACGAGAACGGCAAGCCGGAATTCTACTATTACAAGGCTTTTGGATATGACGGCAATCCTCTTGAGTGGCGCTTTTACTGGGAGAACGGCAAGCTGATACGAAGCCTTACACCAAAAAATATAGACACGGAAATCTTTCCTGACAGCCAGCCTACACCCAAAAGTGCTTATAAGGCCGCTGAGAATTACAGCCAGTATTTAACGAGACTTTAGATATGGAAGAACTTACCAAACATTGCCCATTCTGCGGACAAGTCATAAACGCCGCAGCAATCAAATGCAAATACTGCGGAAAATGGCTGGAAGACCCGCAGCCAGAGAATCAGCAAGGACAGGCCCAGAGCCAGACCCCGCCTCCTCCGCCACCTCCTCAGCCTGAATATCAGCAGCAATATGCCCAGCAACCGCCTCAACAGCAATATGCCCAGCAGCCGCCTCAGCAACAATATGCCCAGCAGCCGCCTCAACAGCAGTATTATGTTGAAGAGCCGCGCAAAACCAACGGCCTGGGGATTGCCGGTTTCATTCTGTCACTTCTGGGAATCTTGCTCGGATGGATACCGCTCCTGGGATGGCTGATCTGGCTTCTTGGACTCATATTCTCATTCATAGGTGTATTCAGGGTTCCTAGAGGACTTGCCATTGCCGGACTTGTACTTTCCCTGCTTGGACTGTTGATCATCGTTCTGATAACCGGAGGTTTCATTGCCGGAGTCAAGGAAGGTCTTGCCAATATGCATATGTAGGTAATGAAGCAGATTCACATCATTACACCTGTCAAGGATTCGATAGAATCCACAATGGAAACCATCAAGGCCATCCATTCTTCAGAGATGGCCTTCCCTCATACCTATACGGTATACAATGATTTCTCTACTGAAGAGAACACAAAAAAACTGGAGGAAGCTTCAAAGGAGTTCGGATTCCGGCTTGTAAACCTCAAGGATATCACTGACCATCCGTCTCCTAACTACCTCCTCGTGCTTCAGACCGCCCAAAGGGAGTGCCTGGAAAGCGACGCTGGACTCCTGATCGTAGAGAGCGATGTCACTGTAAAAAAAGACACCCTGCAGGGCCTTGTTGACGGCGCCCTCCAGAGGCCGGATTGCGCCATAGCCGCATCAGTTACAGTTGATGACCAGGGTGTTATCAACTACCCTTACAAACACGCTCTGGGAAAGGAAAACCAGATCATCGACACCAAGAAGCATTGCAGTTTCTGCTGTTCCCTTCTGACCCCGGCTCTGCTGAAGGCATTTGACTTCAACACTCTGGACCCTACCAAGAACTGGTACGACGTGACAATCTCCCACGAGGCACTGGACAAGGGACTGAAGAACTATCTGTTCACCACACTTCCTGTAATCCACCGTCCTCACCAGAGCCGTCCGTGGAAACTGCTCAAGTACAAGAACCCTATCAAGTACTATTGGATCAAGTTCACAAAGGGGATGGACAAGATCTAGTTTTCCATTGACATAAAATAAAAAAAGAAGGATGACCGTCTGGCCATCCTCTTTTTCTTATAAAAACCTTTTGGAATACTACTGAGCAGGAGTCTCAGGAGCTGCAGGTCCGTCAACATACTTTGGAGATGGACCCCACTCGTTAGCCTCAGGTTTTCCGTCCTGTGCGCAGTTAACGATCAGGATGATTCCGATTACTGCCAATGCAATGGAAACAAGGATTGTCAGGAAGCCGGTGATGAAAGTTGCTGCCCATCCGATGTGCCAGAACAACCAAGTCAGGAACATAACCAGAAGGTAGCAGGCAAAAATAACAGCATAAGCCTTTACAAGGCCATCTCCCTTGCCAACATCGTGCATACGGCGCATGAACAGAGGAAGAGAAATCACCAGAATGCCAATGTAAATAATGAGATAGAGCCAGAATCCGATATAAGGGATCTGCCTGAGAATAGCGCCTACGATGCCGCCACCAACACAAAGTACCAGCATTGCCCACCAGAATTCTGATCTGCGGGAACGTCCTGTAGTCTCTTTAACACGGCTCCATGCAAGCTTTATTGCCTGCATAAAATCCAATTGAGGAAGTGCGTTTGCCATAATAGTTGATTTTTAGGTTATTATAGAATAAATGAAATAGTTTCCCTTCCAATATATTTTTCAATCCTTACAAAGTTAAACCAATTTCCGCAAAAATCCAATAGGAAAATGCATCTACATTGATATTGTCTTTTGCAACAGCTCAAGATATTTTGCGGCGTCCGCCCCGTCCATCTGGCTATGGTGGAACTGCATCGATATCTTTAGTTCTGTCTTGAACCATCCTTTCTTTCTGTAACGGCCCCAGGCTATGAACGGGTTGTTCCAGCGGCCGGAATACTGATTGATTATCCCGTCCAGTTCCGTGTCCAGCAACGTGGAGGTCCCGACTATCGCATAATCCTCTCCCAGAAGGGAGTCGGCACATTCCCGGTGAACCTTCCCGGTCAGTTCCAGATAATCCTCGTTGAACTTTGCAATGTCCTCGCTGTAAGGCACATCGCAGAGGAAGATCCCGCCGTCAACAGTATCCACCACCACGTTCACCGCAAGGCGGTCATACTTGAACATCTTCCCCTTTTCAGGGAGGAGATAGAACTCCTCCACCCCGCTTGCGGCCTTGCAAAGACACCAGCAAAGGGCCATGTTGAACTTGTATCCGTTACGCTTGCAATAACGCAGCAGACGGCTCACGTCGAATGACTTGAAAAGCGTTACCATAGGCATCGGAGAAGTCATCCACATCTGGAACGCCCTGGCCCTTTTTGTATTCTTAGGATCTACTTGTGTTTTCATTCTTCTACCCTGACTTCCTTCCATCCAGGAAGCTCCGATGCCAGAACCTTTTTCGCGGCCTCTTCCTCTCCAGGAGTGTGTTTTGTGTATTCTTCCATTTCGACCTTGCGGTAATCTGTTTCCTTCAGGTCGAAAGGACGGGCGGCTATAGCGGCGGAATCAGCAATCCTCAGTTCAACCTCCGAATCAAAGAGATCATCTCCCGCTTCCTTGCCGGAGAATGTTTCAGTAAACCATCCGGAATCCACAACCTTGCTGCCTTTCAGCCTGTAGAAAATCCAATTCTGCTCCCTGTTGAACTGGCTCTCGTAGATTTCGAAGAATTCAACCAGATAGCCTCCTTCCGCAACCGAATAGTCCATCCGGTCGTGCCATTTGGCGCTCAGGCAGTTGAGGCTGTCTCCGTCAAAAGCCAGAACGGCCATTGACCAAGGGCCGCGGCTAATGAACAGCTCGTTCACTCCATCCTTGTCTATGTCGTAGAACAGGTACTTTATTGTTGGAGTGTCCTCTTCAGCCATCCATCCCATAGGATAAGCCTTGTCCCAGGCTTTGAGCAGAGTGGCCGTGGTATCCATAATCTCCACAGTTTTGCTTTCGCCTGCCTTGAAATACTTGCAGGAAGAAAACGCAAGACAAAACGCAAGGACAAGCGTCGCTGAGAACAGTAATTTTTTCATATAAGAACAATGTTTGCGTAAAGATACGAAAAAGGCGGGGATTTTTCCCCGCCTTAGTCATTGAACTATTATTCTGTTATTTGAAAACTACAGATTTCAGGATAGGGAGGAACTTGTCCTCGAACTGAGCTGCCTTGTCTGCTGGGAATTCAAAGTTTCCTGTTACGCCGACCTTATCTTCCTTCAGATATGTAAAGTCATATCTAACGTTGTCTCCGATCTTGGACTTGAGAGTAACCATATTGCCGTCAACAACAGGCTCTTCGCTAACTGCGCTCTGGTCCCATGCGTGTACCATTCCCTTGAGGCCTTCTCCGGTTGTCTTGAGCTGGCTCTTGGTAGGGCCGCCGGTGAAGTGGTTGATCACGAACTTGGCGCCGTCAGGACAATTGGCATTCAGGACATCGCCTGACTTGTAAGACTCTTCCATTCCGGTAGGAAGCATAATGGAGAAGTTATCCATCTCGAATTTAACTCCTTCCTTGAGAGGTTCAACATTTGCTGATGAAGAACCGCCGCCGCAAGCTGCGAAAGCCATTGCAGCAATTGCCATAATGAACAATTTTTTCATAACAGATCTGTATTTGATTTAGTTAGTTTCCTTGTTCTACAAATATAGCAAAAAAATACCCTACTTGCAGCGGATTACAAGAAGACCGTCGCGAATATCCACAAGGTGGCTTTCCACGCTGCTATCGGATTCAACCAGAGAATTGAAAGATGAAATCCCGCTGCTTTTGGCATCAGTGTGGGATGAGGTCCTTCCGTACCAGGTGACATTGTCTGCCAGAATATACCCTCCGGACCTGACAAGCGGCTTAACAAGTTCGTAATATTGAGGGTACTGCCTCTTGTCAGCATCTATGAATACCAGGTCATATTCCTCAGCGATTGAAGGAAGGATTTCAAGAGCGTCACCGTAATGGACCTTCACCAGTTCCGCCACCCCGGCCCTCTGAAGACCCTCCTCGATGATATAGTCCAGCTCCTTGTTTATCTCGATGGCATCCACACTGCCGCCAAGTTTTTTTGCTCCATCCGCCAGACAGGCTAGCGAATAACCGGTGAATGTACCTATCTCCAGCACATGCTTGCAGTTGTTCTGCAAAACGAAATCGCGGAGGAACAGACCTTCCTCCCTCCCCACCAGCATCTGAGCATGATTGGTGCGGGTATGAGTCTGCCTCTCGATCCAGTTTAATGCGGACAACAGTTTTTCCATATCCTAATAGAATACAAGTCGGCTCATTCGGCTTCGGCTGAGGATTTCCTTAGCCACTTCCTGTATTTCTTCCGCCGTTACGGCCTCTATCTCACTGCGGATTTTCTCAAGGGAGGTAATGTTTCCGGTAAGCAGCAGGCTCTTTCCCACGGTCAGGCTCTTGGCCTCGGCGTTATCACCAGAGATTGCCAGCTGGCCTACCATCTGCTTCTTGGCGGCGGCAAGCACCCTTGGCGTGAGTGGCTCAGCCACAAACTTGTCCAGCTCCTTCCACATCAGCTTCATGCACTTGTCCAGATATTTCTTGTCGCACCCGAAGTAGATGCAGAACAGGCCCGTGTCTTTATATGAAACGCAGCTTGCATCTATGTGATAGACCAATGCGTGCTTTTCCCTAAGGCTAAGGCTAAGCCTGGAATTTGACGCCGGACCTCCAAGCATATTGGAAATCAAGGAGAGAGCGGCCCTCTTGCGGCGTTCATAGTAAGAGTAAGCGGTACATCCCACAACGCAGTGGGCCTGACGGAGCTTCTTGTCCACACACCGGTCAAACTTCCTGCCCTCAAGGAAATCAAGATGGTTTTCCCCTTCCCCGTCAAGCATTTTTCCGGCAAAGCCACGGCTGGTCATAGGCACCTTGCCGTAATTCTGGCTGAGCTTTGCCCCGGGGCACCAGGCCTCAAGTTCCTTCTGCACGATGGCCTCAATCTCCTCCTGTCCGAAATCCCCTGCCACTGTAAAAGTCATGTTGCCAGGTATAAAGAATTTGTCACGGTTCTTTGCAAGCACTTGGGAAGTCACGGGATCCAGCGTTTTCTTGTCGCCGAGAATCGTATAACCCAGCGGAGTGCCCTCGAAAAGGTCCGCCTCAAAGGTGTCGAACAGCAGTTCGGACGGGGAATCCTGATAAGTTATGATCTCATCGTAGATTACTTCTTTTTCCTTTTTCAGTTCATCTTCAGGGAAGGTAGACTTGAACGCAAGCTCGAAGATAAGCCCGACAGCCTTCTTCACATCTTCTTTCAAAGTCGTGGAATACAACACTATGCGTTCCTTGGTGGTAAAGGCGTTCAGGTCTCCCCCCACTTTTTCAAGTGTGCTTGAGATGTTCACCGACGAGCGGTTGGGAGTGCCCTTGAAAAGCATGTGCTCCGTAAGATGGGCCAGGCCGTTGTATTTGGGATCCTCGTCACGGGTTCCCATTCCTATGCTGAGTATACAGTATGCAACTGGAGAATTTGTCTTTGTAAAAGCAAACAGCAACGAATCTTTCTTCATTTGAAGGATAAATAGTGATACTTCATTTAAGGATGGCAAAATTAGAAATTATTCTCCGTTTTTTCCTAAATTTGTGGCTATGGAAAAATTCATCGTATCGGCACGCAAATACCGTCCCGCCACATTCGGGACTCTGATCGGTCAGGACAGCATAGCCACAACTCTCAAGAATTCAATCAAGAGAGGACAGCTGGCACACGCATACCTTTTCTGCGGTCCTAGGGGAGTGGGCAAAACCACCACCGCCAGGATATTCGCCAAGATCATCAACTGCATGAATCCTGGCGAGGATATGGAGCCATGCGGACAGTGCGAGAGCTGCAAGTCCTTTGAGGAAGGCCGCTCCTACTGCATCCATGAGCTTGACGCCGCATCCAACAACTCAGTGGACGATATCCGCGCCCTGACGGAGAAGGTGATGATTCCACCGCAGATAGGAAGGTACAGTGTCTACATCATAGACGAGGTCCACATGCTTTCCACCAGCGCGTTCAACGCCTTCCTTAAAACCCTGGAAGAACCGCCACAGCATGCCATATTCATACTCGCAACCACGGAGAAGCACAAGATAATCCCGACCATCCTCAGCCGTTGCCAGGTATATGACTTCAACAGGATCAGCATTCCTGACATCGTAAAGAACCTGAGGATGATAGCCGGTAAGGAACAGGTTCAGATAGACGACAGCTCGCTTCACGTTATCGCCGAGAAAGCTGACGGAGCGATGAGAGACGCCCTTACCCTGTTCGATCAGGTAGTGGCCTACTGCGGAAACACGGTTGATTATGCCTCCGTGATTAAGAACCTTAACGTACTCGACTACGAATATTATTTCAAGCTCATAGATTATTCCCTGGAAGGAAGGTTCGCCGACTCCCTGGTGCTGTTTGATGAAGTGCTTTCCAAAGGATTCAACGCTTTATACTTTGTGGGAGGGCTGGGCAATCACCTGCGCAACCTTCTGATATGCAAGGAAACCGCTTCCGCAAATCTTCTGGAGGTATCTCCACAGCTGGAAGTCAAATACAGAGAACAGAGCCAGAGATGCCCTTTGAAATTCCTGTTCAAGTCACTTGCGGTAACCGAAAAATGCGAGACGGACTATGCCCGAAGCAACAACCAGCGTCTGCTTGTGGAATTCATGCTTGTAAGGATGAGCCAGCTTCTGGAACCGGCCGCCAGACCTGCAGCAGCACCTGTCCCGGCACCACAGCCGGAAAAAACTCCGGAACCTGTTCCAGAGCCAGTAAAACCTGCAGAACCTGAACCTCAGCCAGAACCTGAGAAACCTGCAGCAGAGCCCGAGAAATCTCCAGAGCCGCAGCCTGAACCAGAGCCGCAGCCTGAACCGGAAAAACCTGCAGAATCTGAACCTCAGCCAGAGCCTGAACCAGAGCCTGAAAAGCCGGAAGGCCCGAGCGTAGCGCAAACTGCAGAAACCGCTGCCGAACCCGCTCCGGAAAAGCCGGCAGAACCTGAACCGGAAAAACCGGCAGAACCTACTCCGGCACCTGCATTCGCTCCTGGTTTGAGTATCAGCGGACTGATGAACGAGAAGAAGGAAGAGGAAGCAGTGGAAAAGAAACCTCTGGACTTTATGGGTCCATCAACCGGAAAACCTGTAACCCAGGAAGCTGTAGACGCCGCCTGGAACAGGATGGTGGCAATGTACGAGCAGAAGAACCCTAAACTTGTCCGCTTCATCGCGATGCTCAAGGAAGCCCATCCGGCCTTTGAACAGGAAACCGGCACCATCTCCTTCTGCGTAAGCAACTCCAGCCAGAAGACCTGGATTGAACAGCAGACCGGAAACCAGATGGCAGCATTTTTGAGAAAGACACTGGAAAACGAGAACGTGAAACTTTCTGTCAGGATCAAGAGCAGGGAAGACATCGTAAAGAAGATGTACATGCCTCAGGACAAGGACAGATATCTCACGGAAACCAACCCGGAATTTGCCCAGTTGAAGAAAGATATGGGCGCAGAACTCAAGTGATATGAGATTACGTTGCGAAAACCTTGTAAAGAAATACGGCCCTAGAACCGTGGTAAACAATGTCTCCTATGATGTGGAGCAGGGAGAAATCGTTGGATTGCTGGGGCCTAACGGAGCCGGCAAGACCACAAGTTTCTATATGGTCACCGGACTGGTAAAGCCAAACGGCGGGAAAATATTCCTGGATGAGGAAGAGATAACCGACCTGCCAATGTATCGCAGAGCCCAGAAAGGACTGGGTTATCTGGCACAGGAGGCATCTGTATTCCGCAAACTGAGCGTGGAAGACAACATCAACGCCGTAATGGAGCTCAGCGATATACCTGCGGCGGAGAGGAAAGACCGCCTGGAGATGCTGATTGAGGAATTTACCCTCCAGAAAGTGAGGAAAAGCTACGGAATCCAGCTCTCCGGAGGAGAAAGGAGAAGATGCGAGATAGCCAGGGCACTGGCCATCAATCCTAAGTTCATACTCCTTGACGAACCCTTTGCAGGCGTAGACCCGATTGCCGTGGAAGACATCCAGCACATCATCGCAAAGCTCAAGAGAAAGAATATCGGAATCATAATTACGGACCACAATGTCCACGAGACCCTCGCCATCACAGACAGGGCCTACCTGCTGTTCGAGGGAAGGATCCTCTACAGCGGCACACCGGAGGAACTTGCAGCCAACCCGGACGCAAGGAAGAAATATCTGGGCAGCAACTTCGACCTCCGCAAGGCAAAACTAAGCGTCAGGGAGGACGAATAGCCGATTCCGCAGCGCCTTTTGCGCACTTAAACCATCGCTGAAATAGCGCTTTAACAACTAACCCCGTCTTTTGAACAAAGGCGGGGTTAAAATTGTTGATAACTTTTTGGGAGAAAAGTGGAATAGAGTGGAAAAAAGTGGGAAAGAATTCTTAATTTTGCCATCGGGTACAGAAGCCCTATAAAAGTGGTGAAAATGGTAAAATTCATAGGAGAATACGTTGCAAAGCTGGACGAGAAGGGCAGAGTGGTGGTTCCCGCAGCCTTCAAGAACATCGTAGGAAAGCACTCCGAAGGAGGAGATATTTCCTTCGTGATCAAGAAGGATTTATTTGCCAACTGCCTGAATATGTTCACTTACGAGCAGTGGGACCAGGAGAGTGAGCAGGTGCGCAGCCGCCTGAATCTCTTCAGGAGGGAGGATGCCGCATGGTATCGCGAATATATGATGGACCGCGCCCTTGTGACTCTGGACCAGAAGGTTGGAAGGATTATAATTCCGAAGAACCTGCTGGCAAAGATCGGCGTGGACAAGGAAATCGTATTCTCAGGCAACGATTTCAAGATTGAGATCTGGGCCAAGGAGAACTTTGGAAAGGGCAGGATGAGCGAGGATGACTTTACATCACTGACGGAGAAACTTCTGGGATAAAACTTATGTACCACAAAAGCGTACTGCTGGGCGAAAGTGTGGATGCCTTGGGCATAGAAGGGAAAAGGGACGGTGTCTTTGTGGATGCCACCTTCGGAGGAGGAGGCCACAGCAGGGAAATCCTGGCAAGGCTTGGACAGAAGGGAAGGCTGATAGTATTTGACCAGGATGAGGATGCGCTGGCAAATGTACCTGAAGACAAGAGGATTACAAAGATACGGAGCAACTTCCGGTTTCTGGAAAACTATATCAGATATCTTGGCGTGGGGGCGGTAGACGGGGTGATTGCAGACCTTGGGGTCTCTTCCCATCAGTTTGACACTGCGGAAAGAGGCTTCTCCTACAGGTTTGATTCACCGCTGGATATGAGGATGAACACCCTGGCTGACCTTGACGCCTCACAGGTGGTTGGAAGCTACAGTCTCGAAGCCCTGACAAAGATTTTCAGAGACTATGGAGAAGTGGAAGGAGCGGGAAAGGTTGCCTCGGCGATCGTTTCCGCAAGGGGCAACAAGAAGATTGAGACCACCGGAGACCTCAGGGATGCACTCTCCAGATTCTTCAATGCCCAATCGGAGAGAAAATTCCTGGGAAAGGTGTTCCAGGCACTCAGAATCGAGGTTAACCGGGAGATGAGAGCGCTCGAAGACCTTCTGGAAGGCTGCCTGAACACCCTCGGGGAGAACGGAAGGCTGAGCGTTATCACCTACCACTCACTGGAGGACAGGATAGTGAAGAACTTCCTCCGCGACAGGAAAGCAGACGGAACCTTCGAGATCCTCTCACGCAAACCCATCCTTCCTTCAGAGGAAGAGATAGAAGCTAACCCGAGAAGCCGGAGCGCAAAACTTCGCATCGGAGAAAGGAAAAGAGACTAGAAGATGGCAAAGAGAAAATTCGACATAAGAAACGACCTTTTGGGCGGACAGTTCCTGACTCGCAGACAGCTGGCCGGCCAGTGGTTTTTCATTCTCTACATCTTTGTCCTGATTTTCCTGTACATCACCCTGAACCTTGCAGTAATCAACACCCAAAAGGCTTCCAGCCGCAATTTAAGGGAGTTGAAGAACCTCAAGGCAGACTATACAAGCAAGGAAGCCAAACTCCAGGCTCAGAGCAGCCGCAGCCAGATATCGCTGAGACTGAAGGAGCAAGGCTCCACCCTCAAGAGCTCTACCGAGCCGGCTTTCAGGGTAAAGAAATATGATTCATCTGAAGAAGGATTCTGAAAACGGGGGACGGTATGGAAACTTTCGAGAAATACAAACTGATCTTCAAGCGCTCCTCCAGGGTATATCAGATCCTTATACTGATCGCCCTGATAGTGGTGGCAAGGATCATCATTGTCCAGTATTTCAAGAAAGACATCAAATCCGGAGACAAGATCGCCTACAGGGTAAAACAGACTGAGCCTGTACGCGGGGACATCCTGGCAAAGGACGGAAGGCTTCTGGCCAGCAGCATTCCTTACTACAAGATATATATGGACTGCACCGTCAGCGAGAAAGATACCTTCAACAAGTATATCGACGGCCTTGCCAAGTCACTGGCGGATTTCTTCAAGGACAAGACCTCGGCCCAGTACAAGAAACTCATAGTGGATGGAAGGGAGAAGGGAAAGAGATATCTCAAGATCAACAACAGGCTTCTGGACTACTCGGAACTGGCCCAGGTAAAGCAGTTCCCGCTGTTTGAAAAGGGAGGCAACAACGGAGGAATCATCGTTGAGGAAGAATACAGGAGGAAGAACCCTTATGGCAGGACAGCCTACAGAACCATCGGCTTCATCAACTCCCTGGGAGTGGGAACCGGAATCGAGGGCAGTTGGGATTATTATCTGAAGGGAAGGCCGGGAAAGCAGACCTATCAGAGGCTGACCGGCGGCGAGTGGGTTCCTATCAACTCCGAACAGAATGTGGCCCCGGAAGACGGCTACAGCATACGCACAACTCTGGACATAGATCTCCAGGAGGCCGTTGAGGAGGCTCTGAAGGAACAGCTCGGCAAGGGCTACAATGTGGAGGGAGCTACCGCCGTGGTTATGGAAAGGCGTACCGGAGCCATCCGCGCCATAGCCAACCTCAAGAACGACGGAAAGGGCGGATTTGACGAATCCCTCAACTATGCCGTTGGCCAGGCTACCGAACCGGGAAGCGTGCTCAAGCTTGTGACCCTGGTGGCGGTGCTTGAAGACGGAAAGGAAACTCTGGAGTCCATGGTTGACGGCGGAGGCGGAACCTGGACCTATATGGGACAGAAGGTATCCGACAGCCATGCCGTGGGATTGCAGACTGTCAAGGGGGCCTTCGCCCACTCTTCCAACGTATGCTTTGCCAAGTTGGCAACCAGAAACTATGAGAAGAACCCGAAGGAATTCGTAAACCGTATCCAGAACATGAAACTGGGAGAAAAGTTCCGCCTGGATATCCAGGGAGAAGGCAATGCAGTCATCCATTCTCCGGACTGGGAGGGTTGGACTCCTGGACTTCTGGCTTCCATGGGATTCGGCTATGGACTGCTGATCACCCCTCTCCACACCCTCACCTTCTATAACGCCATCGCCAATGACGGAAGGATGATGAAGCCATACTTCATAGAGGGTTACGAAAAAGACGGCAAGGTCATCAAGACTTTCAAGCCGCAGGAAATAAGCGGATCCATCTGCAGCAAGAAAACCGCAGAGCAGGCAAGGGAGGCTCTCAGGGCCGTTGTCACCGACGGTACGGGAAAGATGATGCGCAACGAGCCTTTCCACATCAGCGGAAAAACCGGAACTGCCAGAATCGCCTTTGAAGGTGGCGGTTACGAAAGAGGCGGAATGAGAAGATACCAGGCGACCTTCTGCGGATTCTTCCCTAGCGAGAATCCGGAGTATTCAGTAATCGTCGTGCTGTACTCCGGCAAGACGGCCGGCAACTTCTACGGAGCCACCTTGGCAGGCCCTCCGTTCCTGCAGATTGCGCGTTTCATCTACGCCAACACTCCGCACTGGAACGAGAAACTGGACGGTAGCCAGAAAAACAACCGCCGTTCAAATCCGGACATGGCAACCGGAATGGGACAGGCCAGCAGCATCGTCCTCAAGAACGTACCTGTCACCAACGGCAGGAGCGTAGCCTCCCAGATAGGAGACAACAGATGGGTTGCCTTCTCCTCTGATACCACAGCGGTTACGGCTGAGGGCATAACCATAGAGAGAGACTCGCTGGCAAGCGTAAAGGGAATGGGACTCAAGGATGCTCTATACATCCTCGAGAATCAGGGATTCAAGGTTGAATTCAGCGGACACGGAAGAGTCAGGGAACAGTCTCCGGCTCCAGGCACCGCGGTAGAGAAAGGACAGGTTGTAAGACTGACATTGGGAAACTAGAAACAATCGATAAGATGAGATTAGGTCAATTACTGAAGGGAATAAGGATTATCAGGGAATTCCAGGGAAGAGAAGAAATCTCCCCGGATACCGCCATGTTCTCCGTAGTCAGCAGCCACGATGTCAAGAGCATCAGTGCAGACTCACGCAAATGCTCCCGCGGCAGCCTTTTCATCGCCGTAAGAGGCGCAGCCGCAGACGGAGGCAAGTACATCCGCGATGCCATTGAAAGAGGTGCGCAGTACATTGTGTGCGAGAATATTCCTGAAGATGAGGAAGCCCCTATCCGGAATGGAGACCGTGACCTTGTCACTTACGTTATAGTAAAAAGCAGCCGTGAGGCAGAGGCAAAAATCGCCGTCAACAATTTCTGCAACCCTTCCGCAAAGCTGAAGCTCATCGGAGTGACCGGAACCAACGGAAAGACCTCCATCGCGACCCTTCTCTACAATACCTTCACAGCCCTCGGTTACAAGTGCGGCCTTCTGAGCACCATAGCCAACTATGTGGGAAGCGAGAAATATCCTACAATCAACACCACACCGGGTCCTCTGGAACTGAACAAGCTTCTGGACCAGATGGTTAGCGAGGGATGCCAGTATTGCTTCATGGAGGTAAGCTCCCACGCCATCGACCAGGAGAGGATCACGGGAGTGAAGTTTACCGGCGGCATCTTCACCAACCTTACGCACGACCATCTGGATTACCACAAGACATTCGAGAACTATCGCAACTGCAAGAAGGCTTTCTTCGACAGTCTTCCTGAAGATGCTTTCGCCCTTACCAACATAGATGACCGTAACGGCGAGTTCATGGTCCAGAACACAAGGGCACAGGTACACACCTATTCCACCCGCAACGTGGCCGACTTCAAGACCAGGATAATCGAGCAGAGCATAGATGGAATGCAGCTGAATATCAATGGAACAGAGGTATGGTGCAACTTCATCGGGGAATACAATGCGGAGAACCTCACCGCCATCTACGGCACGGCCATCCTGCTTGGCGCCCCTCACGATGAGGTAGTCAAGATAATGAGCGCCCTCCGCAGTGTAAACGGAAGGCTGGAATATTTCAAGGGAGACGACGGCATCATCGCCGCTGTGGACTATGCACATACTCCGGACGCCCTGGAGAACGTGCTCAAGACCCTCAAGGCCCTGAAACCTAAGGGAGGTCTGATATGCGTATTCGGCTGCGGAGGAGACCGCGACAAGACCAAACGCCCTAAGATGGGAGCCATAGCAGGAATGTACTCTGACCGCATCTTCGTAACCAGCGACAATCCCAGGACTGAAGACCCTATGGCCATCATAGACAACATCAAGGCCGGAATGGATGCCGACTCAGTCCTAAAGGCCAAGTTCATCCCGGACCGTATCCAGGCTATCCAGAATGCTGTCATGACAGCCCCTCCTGACTCCATAATCCTGGTTGCCGGAAAGGGACACGAGGACTATCAGATAATCGGCACTGAAAAGCGCCATATGGACGACAAGGAAACCGTAAAGGAAGCCTTCAGGCTCCGCGAATACGGCAGACAATAAAACAGAGAGTTAAAGATTATGTTATATCATCTTTTCAAATGGTTTGAGAGCATGGGATGGGACATCCCTGGAGCTAACCTGATGAACTATATTACGTTCAGAGGATCGGCCTGCGTCATCCTGGCATTGGTCATAGCCTTCTGGATCGGTCCTAAGATCATTCACCGTCTGCAGAAAAAGCAGGTCGGGGAAACTATCCGTGACCTCGGCCTGGAAGGGCAGCTTGCAAAGAAAGGCACCCCTACGATGGGAGGACTTATCATCCTGCTCAGCATATTGATTCCGGTTCTTCTGTTCTGCAAGCTTAACAGCATATATGTCCTGCTTCTGATATTCACCACTGTCTGCCTTGGATACATCGGTTTCAAGGACGATTCTATCAAGGTCTTCAAGAAGAACAAGGAGGGTCTGAAGGGAAAATACAAGGTATTCGGCCAGTTGGCTGTGGGAATCGTGGTTGGAGTAACCCTTCTTGTAAGCAAGCAGAATGTCATCCGCCTTTACAGCGATACCCCTAGGGAAGGAGTCCAGAAAGAGGTTGTCAGCGGCATCGGAGACGAAAAAGTCATTTATTATCGCGATGTGAAAAGCCGTACCACCACCATCCCGTTCCTCAAGCACAACGAGTTCAAATACTCTTGGCTGGCTCCGGGCGAAGGCCGTTTCAGAGATTGGGCTACCAACATCATCTACGTGATAATCATCACCTTCATCGTGATAGCTGTATCAAACGGCACCAACCTTACAGACGGAATGGACGGTCTTGCCACAGGAACATCTGCCATAGTGGGAGCCACGGTGGCCATACTGGCCTACCTGAGCGGCAACGCCATCTTCGCAGACTACCTGAACATAATGTACATACCTAACACAGGAGAGATCGTGATATTCATGGCCGCCTTCGTGGGAGCCCTCATCGGCTTCCTGTGGTACAACACCTACCCTGCCCAGGTATTTATGGGAGATACCGGAAGCTTGGCGATCGGAGGCATTATCGGAGTGGCCGCCATTATGATAAGGAAGGAATTCCTCATCCCTATCTTCTGCGGCGTGTTCTTCGTGGAGAGCCTCAGCGTGATAATACAGAGATATTATTTCAAATACACCAAAAAGAAGAAGGGAGAAGGAGTCAGGGTGTTCCGAATGACCCCGTTGCACCACCATTTCCAGAAAGAGAATCCGGATGCCCTCATCCAGTGGCCACACCACATCACCCCTGAGGCGAAAATCACCGTACGCTTCTGGATTATCACCATCGTACTCGGAATACTCTCTGTAATAACATTGAAAATCAGATAGCAAACAGATATGGGAAAGAAAAGAATAGTCATCCTCGGAGGCGGAGAAAGCGGAGTCGGAAGCGCCGTCCTGGCAAAAGTCAAGGGCTTTGACGTGTTCCTCTCCGATGCCGGCACAATTAAGCCGCAATACAAGGAAACACTCTCCAAATTCCAGATTGAATATGAAGAAGGAGGACATACCGAGGAGAAAATCCTCTGTGCAGATGAAGTGGTGAAGAGCCCGGGCATCCCTGAAGAGAATCATATGGTTCAGAGCATCAGGGAATACCGCATACCTGTAATCTCCGAGATAGAGTTTGCGGGAAGATATGACCGTGCAAAGAAGATCTGCATAACCGGAAGCAACGGAAAGACCACGACCACTTCCCTAATCTACTATATGCTGAAAAATGCCGGACTGAACGTGGGACTGGCCGGCAACATAGGAAAGAGCTACGCCTACCAGGTTGCAACCGAGAATTTCGACTACTACGTGATCGAGCTCAGCAGCTTCCAGCTGGACGGGATGTACACATTCAAGGCAGATATCGCCATCCTGACAAACATCACCCCTGACCATCTGGATCGCTATCAGTTCAAGATGCAGAACTATGTAGACGCTAAATTCCGTATCGTCCAGAACCTTACAGACAGGGAATGCTTCGTCTTCTGCGCAGATGACCCTATCACCGCCAAGGAACTGGACCGCATAGTCCTGACCGCAAAGAAACTTCCGTTCACCCAGAAGAAGAAGGTGGACCAGGGAGCTTTCATAGACGAAGACCGCTTGTTTGTCCGCTATGAGGATGACGAGTACTCTATGTACCTGAAGGAACTTGCCCTCCAGGGAAAACACAATGTCTACAACTCCATGGCGGCAGCCATCGCGGCAAAGGCCGTGAACATAGACAACAAAGTCATCCGCGAATCGCTGATGAACTTCCAGGGAGTTGAGCATCGCCTTGAGAAAGTGCTTTCAATCAAGGGGGTTATGTACATCAACGACTCCAAGGCAACCAATGTGGATTCTGCCTGGTACGCCCTGGAAAGCATGACCACACCGGTGGTATGGATAGCCGGAGGAAAGGACAAGGGAAACGACTACAGTCCTCTTTACAAGTTCGTCAAGGACAAGGTGAAGGTGCTGATCTGCATGGGACTCCACAACGAGAAACTCCACGAATGCTTCGGCGATAAAGTTGACAAGATAATAGACGTGACCAGTGCAAAAGACGCGGTCAGGGTGGCTTATGAGAATTCCGTCCCTGGTGACACGGTGCTCCTCAGCCCGTGCTGCGCCAGCTTCGACCTTTTCAAGAGCTATGAAGATCGCGGAGAACAGTTCAAGAAAGCTGTAAGGGAATTATAATGACAGACAAAGAGAAGGACATAAAGGACAGCGAAAGGCAAGCCCCTCAGGAAGAGGTCATGAGCCGTCTCCACGGAGACAAGGTGATTTGGGCAATATTCTTCCTCCTGAGCCTGATTTCCATCGCCCTCATATATTCCGCCAGCAGCAGTCTGGCATATATGAAGGGCAGCACCAACTTTGCCATCCTTATGAAACAGATAAGGTTCGTGGTGCTTGGTGTGGCTGCGCTGTTCATCTGCTACAAGATCCCTCCGAAATGGTACAGGGCCGTGAGTATGCTCACCCTGCTTGTGGCCATAGTCCTTCTTGTGCTCACACTGGCTGTCGGAGTGAAGACCAACGATGCCCAGAGATGGCTATCCATCGGAGGATTGCAGTTCCAGCCGACGGAATTCGCCAAGATAGCCATTGTGCTCTATCTTGCCAGGGCCCTGGAAATAATGAAGATAGACACCTACAAGAGCTTCCTGCTGAAAATTATCGCCCCTATCGGAGTGTGCATAGTTCTGGTTCTTGTGGGCAGCGTTTCGGCAGCCCTTTACCTTGCGCTGATCTGCTTCATAGTCCTGTTCATCGCGGGCATAAAGCCATCGTACCTGCTCAAGACAGTGGGACTGGGAGCTGCCGCGGTAATCCTGCTGATCGTGGTGCATCTGGCAAGCAAGCCTTTTACCTCGGAGCACAGGGGAGTATTCCCTAGGATGGATACCGCGATTGAAAGGTTCAACCGCTTCTTCAGCAGCGACGAAGACATAGATGTCTCCAAGTTGGACAAGAGAGAGCAGCAAAGGCTTGCAGACGAAACCCTTCAGGCGGATATGGCACAGATTGCCGTAAAGGAAGGAGGTCTTCTGGGCAAGGGGCCGGGCAAGAGTACTCAGCGATATGTGCTTCCTCATCCTTACTCGGATTACATCTATTCCATAATCCTGGAAGAATATGGACTGTGGGGAGGATTTCTGGTGATGATGCTGTATGTCTGGTTCTTCTACCGCTGTGTGCTGATAGTCAGAGGATGCCGCACGGTGTTCTCCGCCGTTACGGCAGGAGGACTGGGCGCGGTTATCCTGGTTCAGGCGATGCTCCATATTTTGGTTAACGTGGGCATATTCCCTGTAACCGGACATACCCTTCCGCTGATAAGCCTCGGAGGAACCTCCTTCGTGATCATCAGCTGCGCCTTCGGAATCATTCTCTCCATTTCCAGGACCAAGGAAGATGCCGAGGCAATGATACAGGAAAGGGAACGGGAGGAAAAGGAACAGAAACGGCTCGAGCGGGAACGCAAGAAAGAAGAGGAACGCAAGGCTGCCCAGGCTGAGCAGGAAAAGCAGGACGCTATGAGCCAGGAGGAAAGAGACGAATACCTCAAACAAAGATATGCGGACCAACTGGGTCCTGACGAATAAAACCGTGTTATGGATAAGTTAAAGGTAATAGTAAGCGGAGGAGGAACCGGGGGACACATCTTCCCGGCAATCTCAATAGCAAATGCCATCCGGCAGCAGGTTCCGGATGCTGAAATCCTTTTTGTAGGAGCCAGCGGAAGAATGGAAATGGAAAAGGTTCCCGCTGCGGGTTATCCTATCAAGGGAATCCCCGCAAGAGGACTCCACAGACCGCTCTATTCACTCTCCAACATAGGCGTAGCCAGGGATTATCTCAAATGCCGCCGCCTGGCAAAGAAGATTGTCAGGGATTTCAAGCCAGACTTTGTTGTAGGAGTCGGTGGTTACGCCTCAGCAGCCGTAGTTTCCGCTGCTGCAGCTCTCAAGGTTCCGGTACTTTTGCAGGAGCAGAACTCCTTTGCCGGAATCGTTAACCGCAAGAACGCATCCAAGGCCGCCAAGATCTGCGTGGCCTATGACAATATGGAACGTTTCTTCCCTAAGGACAGGATTCTTCTGACCGGCAACCCTATCCGCAAGGAGATTGTCCGCTGCACCCCTGAAATGAAGAAAGAAGGAATCAGTTTCTACAATCTCGACCCAGGGAAGAAAACCGTATTCGTGGTTGGCGGAAGCCTGGGATGCCGTACTCTGAACAACTGTATGAAAAAAGCCATACTGGAAAACCGCATCAAGGGATTCCAGGTTATCTGGCAGTGTGGCAAGGTCTATAAGAAAGAGATAGACGAGTTTTTGAAATCTAACCCTCATGAGTGTGTCTGTTGTACGGATTTCATAAGCAGGATGGACCTTGCCTACGCCGCTGCCGATATCGTGGTCAGCCGTGCCGGAGCCGGAACTATATCCGAACTCTGCGTAGCTGGCAAATGCACCATATTCGTGCCTAGCCCCAACGTTGCGGAAGACCACCAGACACACAACGCCATGGCCCTGGTAAACAAAGGCGCCGCATTGATAGTCAAGGATGCCGATGCCGAGCAAAACCTTATGGACTCCGTAGAAAGCCTCATCGCCGATGACTCCAGGAGAAAGACCCTGGAAGAGAACATTCTCAAGCTTGCAAAACCGGATGCCGGAAAGGAAATCGCGGACGAGTGCCTCAAGCTCTGCAAGGGAAAAGATTTCTCAGCGAAGGCTTCCGAGCCAAAGAACGTATACTTCATAGGAATCGGCGGAATAGGAATGAGCGCCCTGGCCCGTTACTACAAGAGCCGCGGATGCAACGTTAGCGGATATGACCGCACGCCAAGCCCTCTGACAAAGGCACTGGAAAGCGAAGGCATCGCCGTCCACTATGAAGACAACCCTAGCTTCATTCCGCAGGATAAGGATAATACCCTGGTAATCTACACCCCTGCCATACCGGCAGATATGCAGGAACTCGTAACGGTCAATGCCAAAGGCTATAAGGTAATAAAGAGAAGTCGCGCTCTCGGCCATATCGCCGAGGGAAAGACCTGCCTTGCTATCAGCGGCAGCCACGGCAAGACCACAACCAGCACCCTGCTCGCCCATATTTTCCAGGACAGCGGCAAGGGATGCAACGCCTTCCTTGGCGGCATTTCGCGCAATTACGACAGTAACCTCCTGCTGGCAAAGAACAACACGGTTGTTGCCGAGGCAGATGAATTCGACCGTTCCTTCCACCAGCTTTTCCCTCATATCGCAGTAGTTACCGCCACTGATCCGGATCATCTGGACATCTACGGAACGGTTGAGAACATGAGGGAGGCCTATGCAAAGTTCGCTTCCCAGGTGGATGCAGACGGATACCTGATCGTAAAGAAAGGAGCCATACTGGATACATCCAAAGTCAGGGCAAAGGTTTTATCCTACGCCTTCAAGGCCGGAGAAGGAAAGGCTCCTGACTTCTATGCTTCTGACATAGAGCCGATAAAGAAAGACGGAAAGGAAACCGGAATGTTCCGTTTCACCCTCAACTGCCCTCCTGGGATCGGAAACGTGGAGGGATGCACCGTAGGAGTTCCCGGATGGGTTAACATCGAGAATGCCGTTGCCGCCTCTTCAGTAGCCCTTCTCGCCGGCATAGACAAGGAAAGCCTGAAGAAAGCCCTGGCCTCCTTCCGCGGAGTCCAGAGGAGGATGGACATTCACGTAAATACTCCGAAGGTGGTGTATATAGATGACTATGCCCATCATCCTCAGGAGATTGCAACCACTATCAGCTCCCTCAGGGAAGCCTTCCCGGACAGGAAGTTGACCGCTGTCTTCCAGCCTCACCTCTACACCAGGACCAGAGACCTGGCGGAGGGATTCTCACAGGCTCTGAGCACAGCGGACAGCGTTATACTGCTGGACATCTACCCGGCCAGGGAACTCCCGATAGAAGGAGTCAGCTCCGAGTTGATTTTCAACAAGATGAACCTCAGCGACAAGATGCTGATAACCAAGGAGGAACTCCTTGACACAATAAAGAACAGACTTGAAGAAGGAAAGATAGACCTTCTGGTGACTTTCGGAGCCGGCAACATAGACCGCTTCGTGGAGCCACTGGAGAAAATGCTGAAATGAAACCGGTTTGGAAAAACATATTGGCTGGCTTGCTTTATGCCGTGCTGACCGTGGCGGCGGGAGCCTATTTCTGGTTTGCCCGCGGCCTTAGGGAAAGCGGCAGGAAAGACGAGATTGTAAGGAGCGTGAAGGTAACCTTGCTGGATAGCTCCCTGAACAAGTTCGTCACCAAGCAGGAGATTGTGGACATCATCAACCGCTTCAACGGCAACGTGATAGGAAGAAGGATAGACAGCATCCGCCTGGGTCAGATAGAGGAACTCCTCAACCACCGCAGCGTGGTGAAAGAGACTGAGGCCTTCGTGACCAGGGACGGTGTGATGAGCATAGAAATCCGCCAGAGGAAACCTGTCATAAGGATCCAGACCGAGGAAGGAGGATTCTATATGGACGAGACGGCATTTGTCTTCCCTCTCATAGAGAACTATTCCTCATACGTCCCTGTGGTTACGGGCAAAGTGCCGCTGGACGTGCTTATGGATGAGCATCCGCAGAGCAAGGATACGACTTCCTGGCTCGGAAAGATTCTCAACCTTGGAAACTACCTGGAGAAACATCCTTTCTGGAATGCCCAGATAGAGGAGATTTTCTTCAACGACGAGGGAGACGTGGAACTTATTGCCAGAGCCGGAAACCACAAGATTATCTTCGGCGACCTGGACAACATCTCCGAGAAATTCGACAAGCTCCACTCTTTCTACAGTTACATCATCCCGAAGGCAGGATGGGACAAATATTCCTGCGTAAACCTTAAATACCGCGGACAGATAGTCTGCACCAGGAAGAAATAAACAAAATAACAGATACACAAACACTTAACCAGTAACAACATTAGATATGGAAAATTTGATTGCTGCCATCGATCTCGGAACCACTAAGGTATCAGTGGCTGTGGGAGAAAAGACCAACCTCGGAGTCAGGGTCGTTGCCTTCGGCGAGGCTCCATCAAAAGGCATCAAAAGAGGAAGGGTTGAAAATGTAAGGCTTGCCACCCAGGCATTGAACAAAGCCCTCAAACAAGTTGAAGACCAGATCGGCAAAAAGGTAAACAAGGCCCTTGTGGGAATCGCCGGCCAGGACATCAAGTGCATCAAGCCTGAGCCTCTGACCGTGCCGAGAGAGAATTACAACTCGCTGATAACCCAGGATGAAATCACCAAGATAACTATGAACACCTACCACACTCCTCTGGACGACGGTAACAAAGTACTGTACTCCGTCCCTCAGGGCTACAATGTGGACAACTATATGAGCGTCAGCGAACCGGTCGGCATGCTCGGCCGCAACATCCAGGCGCGGTTCAAGCTGTTCGTAGGCAAGGAGAACTCCAAGATGATGATCGAGAACACCTTGAAGATGGCCGGAATCGAGCCTATCGAGGTTGTACTCGAGCCTATTGCATCAGCCAAGGCAGTCCTTACGGAAGACGAGATGGAGGTAGGAAGCATTTTGGTAGATATCGGAGGCGGAACCACTGATGTCATCGTCTTCCACCACAATGTCATCCGCTATGCTGGAATCATTCCTTTCGGCGGCAACTCCATCACTGAAGATATATGCATAGGCTGCGGTATCTCCAACGACAAGGCAGAATACATAAAGACAAACTACGGATGCTGCTTCAGCGATTATGCCGATGCGGACAAGAGGATCCTCATTCCTACAATGGGTGCGAACGGAGGAAAGGAAGTTCATCTGAAAGTTCTCTCCAGAATAATCCAGGCCAGGATGGAAGAAATCCTGGAAGCTGTATGCTGGCACGTGGAGCAATCTGATTTCAAAGACGTTATCCGCAGCGGAATGGTTCTTACCGGAGGCGGTTCAAAGATTGGAAGCCTTACAAACCTTGCCAATTTTGTTACTGGTTATGAGGCAAGGCTCGGCAGTCCTAACGCATTTGCAATCGATCCTTCTTCCTGCGACCAGGCAAAGGAACCTACATCCTCAACGGCAGTTGGAATGCTCATTCACGCATTCCAGAGGATGGAAGACGAAGGCTTCGTTTACACCAACTGTGTATCCAGCATTTCTGCGGCTCCGGTCCAGCAGTTCGTTTCCTCTCCGGACCCTGTCCTGATAGAAGATCCTGTTCTTGAGGAGGCCGAAGCATCAGCACCTAGGGAAAAGGGCACGCGCAAGAAGCTCTTCGGTAAACTCAAGGGACTCCTCAGCGGAGAAAGCCTCTTTGGAGATCTCAACAACGAAGTATAACCACCGTCAAACCACAAACCATGGAACTAATAGACGACAGCATTAACGATTATCCTATAGACTTCAACGAGTCCAATGCCATAATTAAGGTAGTGGGAGTCGGCGGAGGCGGATGTAACGTAGTCCAGGAGATATACAAGCAGGGTATCAGCAACGTTGACCTGATGATCTGCAACACAGACAAGCAGGCTCTGGACAGCAACCGCGTAAACGAGAAGATAATCCTCGGACCGAAAATCGCCCGCAACCTCGGAGCCGGATGCGACCCGAAGAAAGGAAGGGAAGCTGCACTTCAGAGCAGGGAGGAAATCTCCAAGGCCCTGCCGGACAGAATCGAGATGGTTTTTGTAACCGCCTGTCTCGGTGGAGGTACCGGAACCGGAGCTGCTCCTGTAATCGCTGAGATTGCCAAGCAGAAAGGCAAACTTGTGGTCGGAGTCGTGACCATTCCTTTCAGAGATGAGGGAAAGGCCTTCATGACCCGTGCGATGGACGGACTGAGAGACCTTCGGCAGTATGTGGACAGCCTTTTGATCATAGACAACCAGAAGATATACGAGGCCTTCGGAGACCAGAACATGATGGAAGGTTTCAAGAGACCTAACGAAGTGCTGGTTACTGCAGTGAAAAGCATCTCAGAAATCATCACCCTGGACGGTGAGATAAACGTCGATATGAACGACGTCAGGATGGTAATGGAGAACAGCGGCATGACCACCATGGGCATCGGCGAGGCGGAAGGAGAAGGCAAGGCCCAGCAGGCTGTTGAGAAGGCATTCGAGTCTCCTCTGCTGAATGACTGTGACCTGAAGAGTTCTACCGGACTTCTCATCAACATTGTCTGCTCCGGAGAGAACTTCACCATGGCTGAGTTCAAGCAGGCCCTGGAAGCCGTCAAGAGCTTTACCGGCCAGCCTCTCAAATACAAGCGTGGACTTGTATATGACCCTAACCTTGGCAATAAGGTAAGGGTAACGGTAGTGGCCACAGGATTCGACGTACTCAACCTCCCGGATGTGGACGGACGCAACATCGTTATCCCTGGCCGCAACGGAGAAACTTCTTACCGTCCGGATCCTATCAGGCCGAAGAACCAGGATGAGGCCAAGATGCCTCCTGTCCTGGAATTCAAGCCTGAAAAGAGGGTTGCCGGAACCAAGCCTGTACTAGTAACGGACGACGACAACGAAATCATCCAGCTGGAAAGCATTCCTGCCTATGAGCGCAAGAACCGCAAGAACAGCCCCGGGATAACCACTAATAACATAACCCTGTCTGTAACCGAAATCGGAGACAAGCCGTCTTTGACCACAAACAACAGATACCTGCACCAGACCCAAGACTAAAACACAGAAAGCAATGGAGACAAGAGTAAGGTTTGCACCGAGTCCTACCGGCCCCCTTCATATGGGTGGCGTAAGGACCGCGCTCTACAACTACTTATACGCAAAACAGAAAGGCGGAAAATTCATACTCAGAATAGAGGACACTGATTCTCAGCGATTCGTGCCGGGAGCCGAGGACTATATCCTGGAATCCCTGGCCTGGTGCGGCATAATGCCGGACGAGGGAATCACGGAAGTTGACGGCAAATTCACCATCGCTTCCGAAAAGAGCGAAAAGAATCCACACGCCCCTTACCGCCAGAGCGAACGCAAACCTCTCTACCGCCAGTATGCCGAGCAGCTCATTGCCAACGGTTATGCCTACTACGCCTTTGATTCCGCCGAGGAACTTTCAAAGCTTAGGGCGGAAGCAGAAGCCGCAAAGCAGACATTCATATACAACTACGAAAGCAGGAAGACTCTGAAGAACTCTCTCACCCTCCCGGAAGAAGAGGTAAAGAAGCTCATCGCCACCACCGATACCTGGACCATCCGCTTCAAGATTCCCGAAGGCCAGACGGTGAAGATGAACGATCTTATCCGCGGAGAAATGGAGGTGGAAACCAACACATTGGACGACAAGGTATTATGGAAGGCCGCAGACCAACTCCCTACATACCATCTTGCCAACATAGTTGACGATCACCTGATGGAAATCACCGAGGTTATCCGTGGAGCCGAATGGCTTCCGAGCCTCCCACTCCACTACCTGCTCTACAAGGCTTTCGGATGGGAAGATACAATGCCGAGATTCGCTCACCTGAGCCTTCTCCTCAAGCCGGATGGTAAGGGTAAGCTCAGCAAGAGAGACGGAGACCGCCTGGGCTTCCCGGTTTTCCCGCTCAAATGGACAAATCCAGAAACAGGAGAAATATCAAGAGGTTATCGCGAAGACGGATACTATCCGGAAGCTTTCGTCAACCTACTCGCCTTGCTGGGCTGGAATCCTGGCACGGAGCAGGAAGTTTTCACCCTGGAGGAGCTCATTCCGGCATTCAGCCTGGAAAGGGTCATAAAGTCCGGAGCGAAATTCAACGTGGACAAGGCAAAATGGTTCAACGAGCAGTTCCTCAGACGCCGTACCCCGGCCCAGCTGGCCGCCGAGTTCCGCCCTATGCTCAACGATGATTTCAAAGACAAGTTTTCAGACAAGTATCTGGCGGAAGTATGCGCCCTGATCAAGGAAAGGGCCCACTTCGTAAACGAGTTCTGGGATATAAGCAAAGCCCTCTTTGCCGCCCCTTCTGCATACGACGAGAATGACGTCAAGAAATTCTGCACTCCTGACAACCTCAGCCACGCTGAAGAACTCCACACACTCATCGCAGAGAATTCTTTCCCTACATTCACTGATGAAGAGACTCCGGAGAATTACAAGCAGGAATGCTGCGAGAAAATCGAGGAGCTTCTGACAGGCTATATCAAGGCAAAGGAATGGAAGATGGGTCAGGTTATGAACACCCTCAGGCTGTTCTTCACGGGCAACACCCGCGGACTCGGGATCTCGGACATCATCTACTTCATCGGCAGGGAGGAAACCCTATGCCGAATCCGAAAAGGACTTGACTCTATAAGATAACTTCCATCGTGGTCTGCTGGATTCCCATCCCCATCTTCTCGTAGAAGGCTCGGGCTCCGGGATTCCTGTCCCACACATGAAGCGTAACGTTATGACATCCTATGCTCTTGGCAAAACCAAGGGCATAGTCGTATAATAACTTCCCCACTCCCTTTCCCCTTGCGGATTCGTCCACGCAAAGGTCGTCAATATAGAGAGTTGTGTGGTCGAAAATACATTTAGACCCAACGGTTTCCTGGAGAATGCAGAAAACATAGCCCAGCACCTCTCCGTCTTCCTCGGCCACAAACACTGGGGTCTTGGAATTCTGGAAAATCTCCAGAAGCTGAACATCCGTGTACTTCTTCTCTCCGGGCTTGAAAAGGTCCGGCCGCCCTACCCTGTGGATATCCTCCACCTGATACAGCAGCTTGTTTACAATCGCAAGGTCAGACGCCCTTGCCGCCCGGACAATTATGTTGCAATCGCTCATATGACAAAGTTACGGGAAAAGTATTACTTTTGCGCGCCCAAAAACAGAAACATCAAAAGAAATGAAACTCATACCGGTATATACCTGGAACAAAAGCGTGATAAACCTCGAGACCCGCGGACGGAAATTCACCAAGCAGCCATGGGCCCAGGGAGTGATCCTCATAACATTTGTAATCATTGCAATGCTGCTGGCCAACCTGCCCTGGACAAAGGACGCTTACCATCACATCCTGGAAACCGGTCTTTCCATAAACATCTCGCATCCGGGTGGAAGCACCATTACCTTCCCGAGAGAAATGACAGTGGAGAAGTTTATCAACGATATCCTTATGGTCGTTTTCTTCTTCACCGTCGGCCTGGAAATCAAGCGCGAGGTCACAAACGGAGAACTCTCATCACCGAAGAAAGCCATCATGCCGGTGATAGCAGCTTTCGGCGGAGTTGCCGCTCCGGCCCTGATTTACAGCCTCATCAACCATGGTACGGCGGCAGGAAGCGGCTGGGGAATCCCAACTGCGACGGATATAGCCTTCGCTGTCGGAATCCTGGCCATACTCGGCAACAAGGTACCGGTATCGCTGAAGGTATTCCTCACGGCCCTGGCCATCGCAGATGACCTTATCGCGATACTTGTCGTGGCCATATTCTATGGTGGAAGCATCAACCTGGCCCTTCTGGGACTTGCAGTGATCCTGATACTTCTCATCCTTTTGATGAACAAGCTCGGGGAAAAGCGCCCTTGGTTCTACTTCATTCCGGCCATAGCCGTATGGGTGCTCTTCTACTATTCCGGTGTCCATGCCACTATGAGCGGTGTGGTTATGGCATTCCTGGTGCCTTTCACCCCAAGATACAGTAAAGAGTATTACCGCCACAAGAAAGAAACTTACGCAAGGAAACTGGAAGAGTACGACGCCGTAGAAGAAGAATGCGGCTTCCCTAACGGACCTCAAAGGCACGTGCTCCGCCAGATAAGCTCCACCGCCAAGAACAGCATCGGAATGAGCTACCGTCTGGAACACGCCCTCAGCCCTTGGGTGAACTTCATCATAATGCCGATTTTCGCCCTGGCAAACGCCGGAGTTACCATCCCGAGTCTGGAATATTTCAACATCTTCAAGTTCAGCCCGGAACTCGGAAGCGTAAGTCTCGGTATCGTGGCCGGTCTGGTTATTGGCAAACCTGTGGGAATCACCCTTGCCAGCTTCCTGGCGGTCAAGAGCAAGGTTGGAGCTATGCCGGCAAAAGCCACATGGCCAATGCTTTTTGCAGTTGCCTGCCTGGGTGGTATTGGATTCACCATGTCCATCTTCGTGGATACGCTTTCCTTCGGAGATTACCCTCAGCACGCCGCCGTCCTCAGGGATATGGGCAAGGTCTCAGTCCTTATGGGATCGCTCATTGCCGCCCTGCTTGGCATATTCCTGGTGAATATTGTACGCAAAAAGAGTTGAATTGAACGGTTTTTGCAGTAAATTGCATACGTAAAAACCTACTGCAATGAAAAAGTCATTCATCTTACTTGCAACTCTCCTCTTTGCCGCCACGAGTATGTCCGCCCAAAGGACAATCAAGAACATGAAGTTTGGCTCCCAAACCCTCAACGTTACTGAAGAGAGTTTCGTGAAGAAACTGGAAAAAGCCGGCTGGACAGCCGTTGAAGCTGAGAACACCACCCTTGAGGGCAGAATCAACGGAATCGAGGTTACCGCCACAATCACCCCTGACAAAGAAAAGGAAACAGTAGGCAAGATAGTTTTATTCACCGATGCCGACTCCACCCTCAACGCCACCCGCTACCAGGTTCTTAAGAGCTGGTTGGAAGACACGTACGGGCATCCTACTGTCAACGATCTCAAAGACGAGGACGGGGACATTTCCTGCTACTGGGGGGATTTCAAGAAAGGAGAAAGGGACCTGCATAGAAATAATGTCTGCATAACCACCGCAGAAGGCCATGTTACAATCGTAACCATGATCAATATGGAGAATGCCCTCGACGCAACGATGAACAATATCGGTGACGCTGTAGAGAGCTTTGGAGACAAGGTTAACCGCACCGGCAAGAAAGGCTGGGAAAAGGTTAAGGAAAAGGGCCAGAAGATCGGTGACAAGTTTTCTGACAGGGCAGAAAGAATAGCAGACAAGACCGCAGACGAACGTCAGGCCGTAAAGGAAAAAGGCAAGGAAATCGCAGACCATACTTCCAGTAAGGCTAAGAGGATTGCAAAGAGTGCAGCCAACGGAGCCAAGAAAGCCTGGAGGGCTATAAAAAGTGCCTTCAGCAAGAAAGACAAGGAAGATAAATCCAATCAGTAACAGTCCTAAGACTCAAATAGATTTCTCGGCGATCCGGATAGCATGACGGACACAATCATCGCACGGGCACAGAACTTTCTTTGTCTGGACTCCCTTGATATCAGCGCATCGCAGAGCCCCTACCCGTTCCTTGAACTCCGCACTCATCCGCCTTGTTTTCAATACCGCAGGATGATCTCCGTCTCCATTCAGCAAACCTGCAACCATTCCGGCACCCACCAGTGCCCCGCATGTTGCATCCATACCACCCATTCCACTCCCGAAACCACTTCCCAATGCCATCAGAAAGTCTTCATCTCCACCTTTCTCGTTCCAACTCTCCTTCAGTTCATCTGCAAAGGCCAAAAGCACTGCCTGACAGCAATTGCAACCAAGCCTGTGTTTCCGTTCAACAGCCAAATCACATCTTTCCATATTGAAAAAATATCCTATTTCTGTAAAGGTAATGACCTTTTTGCTATCTTTCGCAAAATTTTTAACACCATAAGACAATGAAACTCTTCAGACTCCTTTCAGTTGCAGCAGTATGTCTGCTCTTTACCGCAGTAAGCTGCGCTCATGACAGAATCATTCCTGTTACTCAGCTTCCTGCTCAGGCTCAGACCTTTATCAAGACCCACTTTGCTGATAAAACCGTTGCATATGCAAAGCAGGACGGAGCAAAGTATGAGGTTAAGTTCAACGACGGCGCCGAGGTAGAGTTCGACCGCAGGGGCAACTGGGACAATGTAGACTGCAAGTTCACCGCCGTTCCTGAGGCTATCGTTCCGGAGCAGATCAAGAACTATGTAGCAGCCAACCATCCAGGCGCTCTTATCACCAAGATAGACAAAGAGCGTTACGGCTACGAAATTGAGCTGTCCAACAGTCTGGAGCTCAAGTTTGACCGCAACTTCAACATCTTTGACATCGACGACTAGAAGCTGAATGTCTCAGGCTCTCCGCCGAATGACGCTATAGTAGCTGTTGCGTTCTGGAAATAGAGCACAAGCGTGTTATCGTCATTCTCGTTATACATGCTGCGCAAGGATTTGTTCTTGTCCAGCATGTCTTTTTTTGCCTCCACCCTCTCGTCCGGCACCAGGGTTCCGCTTATCCTTATCCACTTTCCGTCTTTGAAAGCGCAGATCTCAACCAGCGGATTTGCCACAATCTGCTTGTAGACGTTCTTCTTCTTTCCTGTCTGGATGTAGAGCTTTCCTTCAAAAATCTCAGCCGTTCCGAACGGCCTTACCCTCGGCTGGTTTCCCTCTACTGTAGCCAGATAATAAACCCCGGCCTCTTTCAGAAACTGCTGGGCCTTGAGGGCATTCTCGGGATTAGGTTCAATCTGCTGCATAACTTCAGTGTTTTGAGTCTGGGCAACAGCCTCCTGACCCTCATCAGCCACGCGTTTCGGACCGCAGGAAGAGAGCATCAGCACCGCCGCTGCCATAAATAAAAACTTTTTCATATCGCGATAATTATCTTATAGTCAAGCTACCCAGCTAGTACAATAGCAGGAGATATCTTCAGTTTTGAAGAAATAACTCTAGCTTGCTCAAAAGTAGGATTCACTTTTCCAGAGAGAATTGCGCTTAATCGCGGAGCCGTCATACCAAGCATAGCGGCCAATTCCTTTTGGGTGATATTATATTCTGATAATCGTGCTGAAATAGTTTCAGATAACGTTGGAGGCTCTATCGGATAATGCTCCTTTTCGTATTCTTCAACGAGTTCAGATAGAAGGTCAAGTTCAACAAGACGAGGATCATCTGAAGGAGTATTCTCCCCTGTCTCAAAGAAAAGTGAATCAATTCTTCTCATAATAGCAGCATACTGCTGTTCATTTTTTATCCGTGCCATAGTTACAGTTCTAATACAATGTAAAGGTAAGAACTTTCCCTTGATTTGCTCGGAAAAAGGACACGGGGCTATTCCGTCAAGCCCAAACGCAGTACAATCGTAAGATCGTACGAAAATGACATTCTCTTTTGAGTAAGGTCTTGCAAAATGCAAAGCATTTTATACCTTTGCATTAGATATAGGCGACTGAGGATATATCTGGGGATTGTGCCCAGAGGAAGATTCCCCAGCCGCCTCTTTTTTATATAGTAGCTTTTCTGCCCTGGGAAAAGAAAAAGCACCATAGGGCTATGGTGCTTTGTAAGTTACTGTGTATCAGAGGCTCTGAAATATTACCCTCCGTTTTCGCAGGGGTAATATTAGGAGAGTGCTGAGTATCAACGAGTTGCAGGACACCATAGCCCCGCCTGGATTTTCATCCACTGGTGGCAGACCGTCATAGTTCAGCGGCGGCGCGAAGACGGCATTGCATCTCAAGGCCGGCACATCCACGCTCTCCGTCAGCTCCCGCAGCAGGTCGGCTTCCACATGGACATCCTTGTCCACCCGCCCCAGCGTCACGTGCAGCTTGAAGTCCGACTCTATCACGCAGCCGGCCGCTTCCAGATCCTGTCGCAGAGCATCCACCATCTGCAGAAGGATCTCCGGCACAGATGTACACGTCAGAAACACCACTCCGCCCTTACTCTTCGAAAAGGATCCGATCTTGTCAAACGTAAGCTCCGGCGCCTCAAACGATGCAAGATGCCGGTTCATTATCGCGATAACCTCCTCTATTGAAGGCACCTTCTTCAAAAACGCCAGCGTGATGTGATAGTTCCCGTTATCTATTCATTATCAAAGGTACGAATGATATTTGAATTAGTTACCAACCTTGAACACTAAAACAATCCCGACAAGCAACCACTTTTACAATATTATTTGCGGGTATAAAATTTTATCCCTATATTTGCAAAGTAAAAAGAATGTTTTATGCCAACTATTTTGTTCCTATTTGGCCTACGATTCTTTTTCTACTCAGAAGAACATCTACCAGTTCATGTTCATGTAGAGAATGGAGATGGAAGAGCCAAAATAGATGTGGAGACGGCCGAGGTGATAGAAAACAAAGGGCTGAAACCGAAAGACTTGAAAAGAGCTGTGGAGGCGGTGAGACTCTACAAAGACGATATTATCAAATCCTGGAATGAATACTTCGATAACGAATGACCTTCAGACCATTAAGACTGTATGGTTCAGAGGCGGCCGTATCTTTATCCGAACAAATCTGGATAAGGAGTATAGCCGTCCACTGGAAGCATTCCCCGTCCTGCTTGAAGCATCTGATGAAGAAAGGAAACGTTTTAAAATCGGAAAATTCGGAGACGATATTCGTTGGGATAATCTGGACGAAGACATTCACATCAGCAGTTTTTTTGTCAAACAGGAACCTAATACAGACAACATAATTGCAGAAACTTTCAGACAGCTTCCATGGCTGAACGTTTCAGAGGTTGCCAGATATATCGGCATTAACAAAAGCCTTTTATCACGATATATCTATGGCATTAAAAAGCCCTCTGAAAAAAGGATTAACGACATACTTTCCGCAATCCGTGAAATGGGGCAAAAGATGACTTCCATCTAAAAACAAAAGCCGTCAGGTAACGGCTTTTAAATGAGGCTCGGACCAACTTAGTTGGGAGGGTTGTCATCCCTTCAAACGAATTCCTCTTCGACGAATCCTGTTGCAAAGGTAAGAACATTTTCCTTATTTGCAGTAGGGTTTTATCTTCTGCGAACCGAGGCCTTTAGATATATACAATGGAGTGTCTTGTGATCATCCTTATTCTTGTAGTTGCACACATTCAGCCTCAGCGAGAAGGCTGGCACATCCACGCTCTCCGTCAGCTCCCGCAGCAGGTCGGCTTCCACATGGACATCCTTGTCCACCCGCCCCAGCGTCACGTGCAGCTTGAAGTCCGACTCTATCACACAACCGGCCGCTTCCAGATCCTGTCGCAGAGCATCCACCATCCGCAGAAAACTCTCCGGCACCTCCGAACACGTCAGGAACACCACACCCCCGCCCGATCGTTTCCCAAAGGCATCCAGTTTGTCAAACGTAAGCTCCGGCGCCTCAAACGATGCAAGATGCCGGTTCATTATCGCGATAACCTCCTCTATTGAAGGTACCTTCTTCAAAAACGCCAGCGTGATGTGATAGTTCCCGTTCTGCCACCTGACCGGCACAAAGCCCTCCTCCATCGCCTGCATCAGCTCTCCCAGCCACCCGTCCGACTTCCTGACGGGCACCTCTATTTCTATATACGTCTCGCCACTGTCGCGTTTCTTGTGTCCATTCCCGTTCATACTTCTGTTGTTATTAATAATCATTCAAATCCGGACTCCCGTATGGAAACCACTTCCCCTTCCAAAGCTCTATCATATACATCAGAACTCTGGAATCATACTCGATGCTTTCATCAGCCAAAACCCCGGAAACATCTCCTTTTGCCTTTGCCTTGTCATACCACTCGCAGAAACTCTGTAAAGAACCGGCATATAAGTCTATCACAGACTTTTCAGCAACACGCCAAAAATCAGGGCCATCCTGTTTTTCCAAGGAAGAAACCTCTGAATCAGGCTCTCCCGGCTTATAATACTTACATACTTTCAGAAGACGCTTCCTGTTTTCCGCTGTCTCTTCAGCGATTAATTGTTTGTGAAACAAATCCTTCAGCCTCTTATCAATAATCTGCGGCTGAAAATAGCCTTCTCCTAATATCTCCCTCAACAGATTACGCCCCTTCTCCTTTTCTGTTGTATAATGCTCCGCGATGTGGTAATATCCGTCTTTCCCCTTCTTATACCTAAATTTCTTCAACCAATAACCTGACCTGGCAATATAAATCCATCCGCCCAGCATATAAGGAGCATACCTGCAGTCAAAATCAGGATCATACCCCTTGACCAGTGACATCATCTGCTCTTCCGCCAAAGGAATGTCAGCAATATCTTCCTTCTCCCACAACGGAGAATTCTGAATCTCGAGCAGCAAAGACCTATGCAATCTGGCCATCGCCCAAGTTTCTCTGTCTGGACGTGAAAAGAACAAAGTATTCTGTTCGTTATTCATATTGCTCAGCGATGTATTATTCTTAAATGTTTAACGAGATATTTCTATTCAGATTATTTTCTGACTGGAAGGCTAATCCCTATTTTATGAAATTTAGCATATCCGTTAATCTTGTCCAAATCCAGATTGTCGAAAACATCTGGTATCGTCAGAGGACAGGCTTGGTTGGCATAAATAATCATGCAATCAATCAGCCTATCTTCAGGCAAACGTAACTTCTTATACACAGCTTTCATACGAGCATATGCCGAAACCTGACGAATATCATCAATATCGAACCCGCCTTTGTGATAACGAGGCTTATATTTTGCATCTATAACCATCGGGGTTCCATTCTGAGGAACGAGTAAATAATCCAACTCTCTCCTATTTGCGGACAAGTGGTAAAAGACTTCTCCAGGCTTCGGATATAAGCGTCGAAGTTCTCTATAAACATAAAGTTCAAACAGCTTACTCATATCAATCCAGTAAGGAGGAGTGACGTTTTGGTACCTAGTGTTCTGGTTAAAACCATAGGCAGATCGCTTCAAAATAAGAATTCCAAATTCTAAAGCTCGAAAGTAATCCTTAAAAATAGGGTTAGCCCTAAAAGAAGTCGCTTTTGAGAGATCAAAATCATCATCAACTCCACGGAAATAGGGGAAAATATGTGCGATTGTTTTCTTGAGAGAGTTTAAATCAAAACCTCCCCTATAGGTAGAAAGAAGATGGCTCGATAGAATCAAGGCCTTTTTAAGGATCTTGTTTTCCTCTGAGTTTATCCCATACTCCTGATATTGACAGAAATGATCAACGCGGTTACCGCTGCAAAGGTTTCTACGAATATTCTTTCCGACAAGTATCTTTCCCTTTATTTTGGCACTTAGATTTGCCGATACAAGATAATAAGACTGGCGAAGTCCTTTACGCACAGCCTTTTTCAAAGCCATTAAGAACAGAGCTACGATAAACGGAGAAAGCATATCCTCCTTTTCTTTCAAAGGGATTGGCTTAGCATTGAAATCAACAGTTATAAGTCCTTCAAGATGTTCTGTATTATCTGGTTCCTTTAACGCCTCTGTCAGCATCTTGAGATAGTCGATATAATTCGAACCCTCTTCTTCCTTAGGTCGAACTATAACCGAAACATTATCTGTTACCCAATCGACACCGACAAAATAACTTGTTTGAATATTATATCCTTCTGGCTTCTTTTCTATGCAATAGCAAAAAGCATCAGAACCCTCCCTGTCCGGCATTTTGCGCACATAGGATTCTGACGGCTCGAGAAACGGAGCCCAAAGCTCATTAAGTTTCTCGCAGCACTGCTCTCTAACTATTATTGGCCCCTCAGGCATTTATCGCAATTTCTTTAAAAGATCTTCTATAACAGTGTTAATTGGATCTTCATCCACAAAGACTCCGTCTTCAAGATAATGCTCCAAAGTTGGAATTATCTCATATAAGATGTTGTTGCGAAGGCTCTCCGGATTGTCCTCATCCGTGATGAAATAGCTCGGCCCTATCCAAAGATCCTTTGGCTTGAATTCAGGAGAAAAACAATCTGCTGGCTTAAGGCGAACATTCCTTACATCCTCCATATACTCCTCATAGTTAGAGATGAACAGTTTGGAAACTTGTTTGAAAAGCTCCTCATGGAAAACTTTACCCGGCTCTAAGTTAATCTCAACAAGGCCGTATGCCATTGTAATGAAACGGAAACGACGACGCATCGCATAATCAAATTGCGTCAAGCTCCTGTCTGCCGTGTTCATTGTACCAATGACGTATAAATTGGAAGGTATCCTAAAATCTTTCTTGGAGTAAGGAAGACGCACCGGCAATGACATTGCCCCATCAACACGCTTATCAGCTTCAAGGAGGGTAATGAGTTCACCAAAAATCTTTGACACATTACCACGGTTAATTTCATCTATAACTATTACATAAGGCTTGGAATTTCTCTCCGCAGTGGCTGTTCCTGCAGCCGAGTGCTTTGTCAACAACTCTAATACATTCTCAATGGTAATGTCGCTTAATCTGTATACAGCACTAAGCGTCATCAACTTGTTCATTATACCAGATATGTCCTCCCGAATGTTTTTTACAAGCCAGCGTACCTTACGAACTCTTTTATATCTCTCAAATTCATCATGCCACTCTGGTTCGCCTTCAACAATACCAATAGCATCAATAAGTTTATTGGTATAACAAGAAAGGACAATATCTCCCTCACTCATTTTATTGTAAAAAGCATCCAGTACAATTTTGCCCCCATATTCATAAGAAGATTGTTCATCATAATTCTCACCATATTGATCCCACCCTATACGGATATGTCCATTCTTCAAGCACTCAGTTCGAACTTCGTTATCGTAGGTCCCCTTCAACGAAACTTTCCAAATAACAGCATCCTTGTTAATATCAATGCTATTATTGAGAATTATTGGCTTTGAAGCAGCTTCACAAATGGTTTTGAAGATACCGTCTTCTACATCATAGTAGACATTTTTATTATCGTCCACGTAAGCTTTCATCCCCTCGACAAAATCCTCATAGTCCATTGATTGATGGAAAGTGGTAAACACCACCCGTTTTTCTTTAGTGACAAGACGATTGAAAGCCTCCATCACCTGACGACGGTCAGAGAAATCAACAGGTTCCTCACATAATCGAGTCACTATCTCTGGAACAGCATAGGTCTTTCCTGTTCCAGGAGCACCCTGGAGGATAATACATTTCTTGTCTTTGAGTGCTGCCGTAATCTCATCGTAATAAGTGTGCTCCATATTATTGTCTTCAATGTTATCGTTCTTCCCAAATTCGTATGCAGCCGCGGAGAAATCAAGAAAATCCTTCTCTTTAATCTCGCCAGCTCCCATCTTCTCTTTTACCCTATTCATCAAACCACTATAGTATTCATAATTCATCTTATCCTTGCCAGGAATGGGCGCAAATCCATAATTCTTAAGATATGTTTCATTGGTGGAATCAAGAGACAAGAAATCTTTCGGAGAGACCCAAAAAAGCCCCATAGAAACATTTCGATTGGCCCCTTTAACCCTCATGACGGTATTAAAAGGTTTTGAAATATCCTTCCCATTTAATGCAGCGTCAAACAAGTCCCAATAAGGCTCAGTGTGCTCTGCTTTATTCTTACCATATATGAACATGACCCTCTGAGGATGCAATGAAGGAAAACCGGTATAATCCGTAGGCACATCTGCATTGATTCCAAATCTATCTTTGAAATAACTTGCGAATTGTGTTCGCCGTTCTTTCTTACCAACAGCCATAGTCCCAAGCACTGTGAATGGGGTTATGTCCGTAATATCTTCACCTTCTTCCTGATAAGCATGCGTTAATTCTTTTCCAATACCATAAAAGATTGAAAGAAGTTCGTTGCGTTTTCCACGATAAGCTAAAAGTTTCTCAGACAACTCTCTAATAAACGGGACCCATGTGTATTTTGTATCTGGAGCAACTTGTTGATTCATAAATTCCTGCATATACCATACAATCGTCTGGACGCATAGCAACGGACAATGAATAAATCCCTTCGTCTCTGCATCAAAGAAAGAAACGAGCTCTTGATGCTTCTCATAATGGTTAAGAAGCTCCAATAGAAGATTATAAAAATGGCAAAGTTTCTTCCTTGCCGGCATAGCCTTGATACGCAAATAATTGCACAGAGCTGTGTAGGCATCGCTCTTATAAAAAGTGTAATGCTCGGGATCGGCACAAGCAAGATATGCGCCAGCCATCCTTTCATCGGAAATATAATATTTCCAGCGATCCCCGGTAAGCGCATCCATTTCTTGTTTAAAGCTATTATAACGCCCTTGAAGTCCCGCCAAATCACCCTTCAGTATAGCAAAACAATTAGCAATATCTTCAGGTTCCGATTGAAGTAATTTCTTGGTTGCAGCACCATCGAATTGATTGTTAATCAAATTTGTCCCGATCAAACGCTGAAGAATCTGGACATCATCCTTGCCCTGGCAATCAGAAACGATCGCCCACTTATACAGTTCATCAATGCCTTTTTCTTCTGACAGGCCGACTGGGATTACCTGCCTAGCAAATTCATCGATAAGGGTCTCTATCAGATAATCATGAAGAGCAGCACATAATTCAGGCTTAACTTTAAGTTGGTAACCAGATTTACCTCCTGACTTTCCATGCATCAATATAATGAGAAAATGACTACCCTCATCATCTTCATCTTTAACGGAAAACCGATCCAGATGCTTTTGTATTGCACGGCCGCAATTGGTCAGGACAGCGTTGATTACATTGGGAGCAGTGGCAAATTTCTTGCCCAGCATCAAGCATGAAGACGTATGCTCTTCCTCCGCATAAAAACGGAGCAACCATTTTCTTGCCTCGAGCTTAATGACTTTTTCATTCTGGAGAAGCTTAATCCACTCTTCAACTGAAATATTAACATCAGCCGTAACCCACCCATCTGGAGTTTTATACTCTTTTATTTCTTGCATTGGCTATTGTACTATTCTAACTACACAAAATTAGGAAAAATCGGCAGTGATTTACATATTCTCAGAAAAGTGATGTTAAAGATTCCTATAAATAAGTGTTGCTGGGCAAAGAAAAAAACGCATGCTATTTTTTCTTCCCTATGTTTTCGATTGTTATCGTCCAACAAGTTCTCTGGTTTTTTATTAAATTCGCATAATGTTCGGATAATTTCGTGTTATCTGAAGTGAGATTTACAGCAAAACAGAATTTTACATAGTTATGTGCGATAAAAAGCAGTTGTCTGAAGAAGACATAAAACTGCAATTCATAACCCCTGCGCTGGAGAAGGCGGGTTGGGATAAGCAGCATATCCGGATGGAGTATAAATTCACGGATGGGCGAATTATCTTTCAAGGTCAATCCCATGCCCGGAAAGCGAAGAAGTTTGCGGATTATCTTCTTCAGGCAGAACCTAACAAATTCCCAATAGCAGTTGTCGAAGCCAAAGACAATAACCATCCCATCAGCGGAGGAATCGGTCAAGCAAAAATCTATGCAAAGATTCTCGACCTCAAATTCGCCTACAGTTCTAATGGAGATGGCTTTACCGAATATGATTTTATTACTGGCAAAGAACGGAATATTGGTCTAAACGAATTCCCATCACCAGAACAGCTCAAAGAACGCCTGCTAAAATCCAAAGGATATACTCCAGAAGAACAGCGAATTGTAGAGCAACCATATTACTATGACATTGATTCCCACGAACCTCGTTATTATCAACGAATCGCTATAGATCGCACTGTAGAAGCTGTTGCCAAAGGCAAGGACAGAATCCTTATCGTCATGGCTACAGGAACGGGTAAAACATTCACGGCCTTCCAGATAATCCATAGGCTCACAAAAGCCGGCTCAAAGAAAAAAGTGCTTTATTTGGCTGACAGGAATGTTCTAATTGACCAAACCATGACTCAAGATTTTCGCCCATTCAAAAACAGAATGACGAAAATTCAAAACCGGAATATGGATTCTTCCTATGAAATTTACATGGCCTTGTACCAGCAACTCGTAAATCCGGAAGAAGACAAACCGAACCCTTATACCGAATTCCAACCATCTTTTTTTGATTTGATAGTGGTTGACGAGTGTCATCGTGGATCAGCCAAGGATGACTCTCAATGGAAAGAAATCCTTAAATACTTTTCATCGGCAACACAAATAGGAATGACGGCCACTCCTAAGGCTGTTGACGGAGCAAATAACCTCGATTATTTCGGCAACCCTATTTACACATACTCACTCAAGCAGGGAATTGAGGACGGCTTCCTTGCACCTTATCGAGTTACAAATTCTTTCCTCAGCATAGACCTTACAGGTTATGTGCCGGAGGAAGGAGAAAAAGACCTCAATGGGAAAATTATAGAGCCAGAGTTCTTTAGCAGAAAAGATTTCGGCAGGGATCTGGCTATTAATAAGAGAAGGGAAATCGTTGCCTGGCGCATTACAAAAATGCTCAAGCAAATTGGGCGGATGACAAAGACTATTGTTTTCTGTCCCGATATAGAAGAAGCGGAAGCTATGCGTCAGTTGCTAACAAATTTCAACTCAGACCTTTGTCAGAAAGATCATCGGTACGTTATGAAGATAACTGGAGATGATTACGAAGGCAAGAAGCAACTTGACAATTTCATTGATGTTGACCAACAATACCCAACAGTAGTAACCACCTCTGAAATGTTGTCAACAGGAGTAGACTGCAAGACCTGTGGCCTTATCGTTATAGACAAGGAAATTCAGTCAATGACCGAATTCAAACAGATTGTAGGCCGTGGCACTCGAATACGTGAAGACAAAGGTAAATGGCACTTCGAAATCCTTGATTTCCGTGATGCAACCAAACTCTTCCGCGATCCTGAATTTGATGGCGATCCGGAACCTCCAATGGTAACGCATAGAAGAGGTGATAACACTCCTATACCTTCCAAAAACAAAACTCCTGGAGAGCAGCATGAAAAATACCATATTGATGGAGTTGACGTTCAGATAGATAAAGAGTATGTTTCTTTCTTGGACTCTAACGGAAAATTAACCAAGGAATCCTATACTGATTTCACAAAGAAACGTATTTTAGGACGTTATCCGTCTTTGAACGATTTCCTTCAAAAGTGGACAGAAGCAGAGCGAAAAGAAGTAATTGTCAAGGAATTGAAAGAATATGATGTTCTCATTGACGCCATTCGCGAACAGAATCCAGCATTGGCAGAAGCCGATATTTTTGACATTATTTGCCATGTTGCTTTTGACCAGAAGCCGATGACTAGAAAAGAACGTGCGAATAAAGTCAAAAAGAGCGATTATTTCTCTCAATACGGAGAACAAGCTCGCAAGGTTCTAGAGATTTTGCTCGACAAATATGCGGATACCGGTATTTTGGAACTGGAAAACATCAATATTCTCCTAACTCCTCAGCTGGCCCAGTTTGGACGACCTAACAAGATTATGAAATACTTTGGCGGAATGAAAGGTTATATGTCTGCCGTCAAGAATATGGAAACAAGACTTTATGCAGCATAAAATATGGCAGTAAACAATATCATCAAACGTCTTCAGAATATAATGAGATCAGACGCCGGCATCAATGGAGATGCACAGCGTATTGAACAAATGGTTTGGCTTTTCTTCCTGAAAGTCTATGACACTCAGGAGGAAACTTGGGAGTTCAAAGCCATGTCTGACGGCAAGAAATTCGAGTCCATCATTCCGGAAAAGTTCCGTTGGAGAAACTGGGCCGTTGATGAAAAAGACGGCAAAGCCCTTACGGGGGACGCTCTACTTGAGTTTATCAATGGTTCAAGTGGTCTTTTCCAAACTCTCAAAAATCTTCCTATCACTCCAGACACATCACGAGGCAAAGCCATTGTAAAAGAGGTGTTTTCCGATCTTAATCAGTATATGAAGAATGGCATCCTTCTGCGTCAAGTCATAAATGTCATTGATGAAATAGACTTTTCAGATGCAGAAGATCGTCATACCTTTGGAGATATTTATGAGGGCATTCTGAAAGACCTTCAGTCTGCCGGCAATGCTGGAGAATTCTACACCCCTCGTGCTCTTACTGACTTTATGGTCAGAACGCTCAAGCCAAAACTTGGAGAAAAGTTTGGAGATTTTACCTCTGGTACTGGTGGCTTCCTGACTTCCGCCTTGAATTATCTCAATCAGCAAGTTAAGACCACTGCCGATTTCAACAAGTTCCAGAATGCTGTTTATGGTCAGGAATGGAAACCTCTTCCTTATCTTCTTTCCATCACCAACCTCCTTGTCCACGATATTGAAGCTCCTAACATCAAGCACTGTGACTCTTTAGGCACTAAAATGAGTGATTTCAAGGATAGCGATAAGGTGGATGTTGTCGCTATGAACCCACCTTATGGTGGCAGCACGGAGGCCAGCGTAAAGGGTAATTTCCCTATGGATATGCGCTCTAGCGAAACTGCCGATTTGTTTATGGTGCTGATTATGTATCGCCTTAAAAAAGGAGGACGAGCTGCTGTCATTGTCCCTGATGGCTTCTTGTTTGGTGTGGACGGAGCAAAGCTTGCCATCAAAACAAAAATGCTTCGTGAATTCAACCTTCATACTATTATTCGCTTACCGGGCAGCATCTTCTCTCCTTATACCTCAATAGCCACTAACATCTTGTTTTTCAACAATGAAAAAGCAGAAGGATCTTCTGAACAATATTCTACAAAGGAGACTTGGTTCTACCGTCTAGACATGCCAGAAGGCTATAAGCACTTCTCTAAGACCAAGCCGATGAAACTAGAGCATTGCAAACCTATTGAGGATTGGTGGAATGACAGAAAAGAGATTATTGTTGAAGATGGCAACGAAAAATCCCGCAAGTTCACAGCCGAGGAGTTGATTGCAATAGACTGCAACTTCGATCAGTGCAAGTTCCCTAAAGATGATGAGGAAATCCTTCCTCCAGCTGAACTTCTTGCTGACTATTTCAAAAAGCGCAAGGCTCTCGACCATGAAATAGATAAGACTTTGGCTGAGATACAGAGAATCCTTGGCATTGAAATCAAACTTGATGACTAAGCTATGAATGGAAAGCAGCTAAAGAACAGTATCCTTCAGTGGGCTATCCAAGGAAAGCTTGTCCCTCAGGATCCAAATGACGAACCCGCTTCTGTCCTTCTGGAACGTATAAGGGCAGAGAAAAAACGCCTGATTAAAGAAGGAAAAATCAAAAAAGACAAGAACGAATCTATCATCTTCCGCGGTGAGGACAATTCTCATTATGAGAAGTTCCAAGACGGAACAGTTAAATGCATAGATGACGAAATCCCGTTTGAGATACCTGCGAACTGGCAGTGGGAACGTTGGGGCAATCTGTCTCATTCCATTCAATATGGC